>JGI24158J21664_10008800_pt1 | contig 13452 bp, 16 predicted proteins | sample Ectturendosymbi3_FD_21664 | JGI IMG/M metagenome (IMG submission 21664) | reverse complement strand
TTTTCAAGTGCAATCTACTAGACTGGCCGATCCATTTGAGCCCTTGAACAGCTCTCTAGCGCAATCGGCAGAGGAGCTAGGGCGTTGGTAAGGCAACCGAAAACTGCTGTTTTTAGGCCGAAATCGAAGTATAAATGTATCGTAGATCGGCTTTTAAAGTGTTAATAGAAAAAAGATTTTGTTCTTTTTTGAGGAAAATGAAAAAAAACATTGTAAATTGTTTTTATTCCATCATGCGATGTGACCATTTTCAGAATTACACAATAATAATTCGTTATACGTATTATGGCATTCAAAATTGAGGGTAACGAAATGTACCCCATCTTTGTTTTCATGAAGTGTTGTTGGTCAGTTCACTCCTAAGCAGTAAGGCTTGGCAAGCATGCACACAGCAAACAAAGGAAAACCATTTCCGCACAAGTTTCATGTCAAGTTTTTCTGCATGCCCTACTATTTCAACATCTATAGAGTACATTTTTTCAGCATATGATTTGGTATGGTTCAAAATCAGGAAAAATTTAGATGCAGAGAAGGCAGAAAAATTGGTCAAAATATACCAATCGTGCAGAGCTGAAGAAGATTGAATATACTAAAACTATTCAAATTATTCTTCTCTTTTTTTGAAGTCCTTTACATTTCATTGCTGTTCGATTTGTTTGATTAAAAAAAATGTTATAGTGAACTGTACAAGTGCCATGCCTATTTTATTTTTTACTTCTCAGTAGATTTTTCAATGGAAAAGTAAAAAGTGTTATTTTGGTGGGCTTTATTAGGTTTTTCTAAGTTGGCTTTTTTTAAAAAAACAGTTGAGTTTTTTTGGGTCGTTTTTTTTACAACAACCCTGGTAGGAACACAGAAGTATGATTTGAGCAGCAAGTGTAGTTATAGCCTGTCATATCACATATGTAAGTTGTATAGATGAAAAAGTAACCTGAAGGTGCGTTCGTGTAATTTTTTTGTTTGAGTATTAGGTCAGGTTGCACCTCAATGTTAAGGGTTGTCACAAAATGTGGAGAGAAATGTTTACCTCTACTACTTCGTGAACCAGCTGCAAATTAAAAAAAAATTAAGTTTTTTTCAGGAATGTTAGAGTTCATAAGGAAGTCAGGTGACACTTGTTAAGACAAAAGTTACAAATCACTCACAGATTATTATTATTATCAAAGTACTTGTTTTTAAAGTGTTATTTTAGTTTATTGTTATATATTTGTTTGCAGGAAAATGATTCTTCATTGTATCGCCCTTCTCTTGAAATTTTAAGAACAAAGATACGATCGTCAACAGCATCTATTACTTCAGTTCCAAAACCACTGAAGTTTCTTCGTCCTCATTATGCAACTTTAAAAGAGGTCCATGAAAAAATGCCAGATGGTGAAAATAAGGCAAGTCTTCGTTTTGTAGCGATTTTCGTCCTAATTCACAGCGGTGTATACCCTTTTGTTTTGAAAAGAATTTACATGTCATGGTTGATTGATGCAGGTATATTCATTAATGCTCTACATGTTCAAGCCCTAAGGGTCTGTTCTGGGACCACTATTGTTTATCATGTACATTAATAATTTACCGACATCCTCTGCACTTATACTGTACTATATGCTGATGGTACTTACCTTTGTCTGTCTCATAATAATCTTGACAATTTGCAGCATAATTTATGGTAAGTGTGGAACTAATTAAAGTAGACAACTGGTTGCGCTCAAATAAATTGTCCGTAAATTACTCCACATCAACATTTATGCTTACAAAATCTTTGAAAAATAATAGCAATCTATCTGGAACTTGTTCATTCCAAATAAATATTAATGACAGCTGCTTTCAACGAACAACATGTGCCAAATACATGGGGGTTTTGATAGACAGCTCATTAGATTGGTCGTCTCATGTGCAACACATACAATCAAATCTAGTTAGGGCATCATATCTATTCTACGAAATGTTGTATCACTTGATATTTTCAAAATGTTATATTTTAGTCTTGTGCATTGTCATCTAAAATACTGCATTGTTTCATGGGGCTCAGCTACTAATTATGTTTTGCAAGCACTAGAAGTAGTGCATAATAATATTATACAAACTGTTACATATAACAACTTTAGATATCATATTATACCTCTGTATAAATCTCTCAATATTCTGAAACTTCACAATACTGTATTTATAAATTAGAATTAGCCAAACTAATGCATAAATTTCACCATGAAATGTTGCCAACATCATTTAAAGACTTGTTTCAGAAAACGGCTGAAGTTCATTGTCACAGTACAAGATATTTCATACAACAAGTTTCAACAAACGCTGGCAAAAAACAATTTCTCATTGAGGAGCTACTCTTTAAGCAAATGTAGAACAACAATCAAAGACAAATCCCGTAACGCCTTTAGTAATCAATACCGATCATTTTTGATGTTGCAATATAAATGAATGTCTAAAAAACTATACTACTGGATACATATAGTCAAATTTTTGATAAAAATATCGCTTCATCTGTCTTATCGTTTACACATACGTTTGACATGAGTTTCGGATTGCTCGTATGGTTTGTAACGTGGCGCTTGGCATGTTATGGTAGCTCCCAACTGAAGTATTTCCATGATCCTTATCTCAGGTCTGTTTCACCGTTTTACGCACTTGTGTCTTTGTTTACACTTTTGGCAATCACTGAGATGTTTCATTGTGCTGGGGCACTTCGACTCGATAACCGTAAGGTTTTTCGGTGTCCTGGCTGCAAGGTTTCACTTGTTTTGTTTTATGAAATAAGTACGACTCTAGATCGTAATGCTTGTTTCTATCTACGTCGCCAATAGCTTCGTTTCGTGTGTGTTGGGGCGTGTATAATTGCCTCGAGTATGATAAATTCGCAAGTGTCTTACTCTGTTTTATATGTGCGCTAAGCCTTGTCTTGTGGGCCTTGCGGCTGAAATCAATAAAACCGTCAAACTATGAAGCAAGGGATAAATCATTTCCATGACTGTCGTTAGTAAGTCATAAATCCCCTTGTCTATGAGCAGCAAAATCTCAACTAAAAATTTTAGTAGTAAGTTTCAGCAAACTTTTGCATGGGTGGACTAGTTAGAGATTGTAATTGGTTATGCCACTGTTTTTTCTATACTTAAAAAGTTTATGTTGTCTCTATTAAACTTCTTTTGGAACTCGCCATGTTATGTAACCCTCTTAGTGTAGCAGATCTTTGTGTGTTGACAAAATGATATCCAATGTTGTGTTCCTCTACACTGAAGTCATGTTTATGATGTGTCANCAGGATATAATTACTGTAATGTGATTAGTCAAGCCTGATTTTTCCATAATGCTTTTTAGGTGATGCANGATCAATGATTATTATGAGACAGCTGGGTGCTTAATGAAGTCTGCCATGGACTAGATGTCACCATTATTGTTTACACATTAATTGGCAATTTGGTCACATGTGCTGTTGAACATGAAGATGATGTTGCTTCCTTCAACAGTGCTATCAAACCTATTCTTGCTGCCAAACTTTGTCATTCAGCTTACATTTGCTTTCAGCTCTTACGTTCAGGGTTGTTTAGTTTTATTGCTTCTAGAATCAATACATTTACGAAATTTTTTTAGCGTTTCTGTGCTGATATCATATCAGTTCTCGGGATGACCATTTCAGAAGATCGGGAATGTTTGAAATACAGATTGATTGGGTCACAAGAAGAAATTGGCTCCTGGGGTCACGAATACGTCAGGTACCGTGACATAAACCGTTTTGCGTTTTGTTTACGTAAAATCTTTTCTCCAATTGTTTGCAGTGTGGAACACTTAACACAGGGTTTCAGGCAAGAGTTTTCATGTTACAAGTTGTCATTGGAGGGCCAATGCTTCTGCAGGATTAGACCTTGGCTTCAATCATCGGTGGCTTGTTCCTGCTATAAGTTATTGAATTGATTACATGAGTGCTATTTTGATCTTCAGCATTGTAGTTGCAGAAAATTAACACAAAGGTTGATGCAGACCTATGAATTCGTTGACCTGTTGTGGTTTGATTTTGTGGGAGGGAACTAGGAAATTGAATGCCAGGAAACCTAATGATATAGTAGGAATATTATAATTTTCATGCGTGGTTTTAGAGCTCTTGAAGCCCCCCTTAGTGATGAGCCAGACATGATGACCGCTAGGATTACAAGTTTCGTGCATATGATTGTAGTAGGTGTAGTATTCAACAACCTTAAATTTTAAAACGCTTCAACAATACTGTTAAGTGGTGAAGAAATGCCCGAAGTTGCATAAAGTGTGGCGATAGAAATAAGTTTGCTTTAGTCACGTTGTTATCAATGTGTTTTTCTTCAGACACATTTCTGGAGAAATTGCTGCAGAATGGCAGGAAAACGATCCAGACGAAGATGGAGAAGGAAAACTCGATGAACTGATGACGATTGTGGAGGTAGAAAGAAATGAAACTGCATTTCAGTTTATTTGTCGGCAGCATGTGCGTCACTACTACTGCAGTTGACGAATGACCTTGGTATACTGAGAGGTTTAAATGGACAACAAGCAGTTTGAAAATTAAGATGCAGTGCTTTCATGAAAACGTGAACAGTTACGGTAGTATACGTCTTAAGATTGTTGAAGTCTGTGATGTGTGCGATGAAATTGTGAGCTCTTGCTTTTAATAGAAAAAAACAGTGGATCAACGACATCATAGTAGTTAAATTCCATCTAAAGCATACTTTTCATGATAGATTTTCAAGGAATTGCATGCCAACAAAAGTTTTTTAAAACTAGTGCCAGAGGTTTTGTTTCTTCCAAATTTTATCTTTTCGCTTGTTGCACATCACTCTTTACACGGCACCGGCAAAGATGGAAGATAATCTGCTTGGCCAAATATGTTTCATTTGGTTCACAGAGCCTTGACCCACTGGGTTTGCGGGCTATTCTTCACTTGCAGCCTCTTTACGACTGGTTCCTGTGCAGATGTTGCGCCGGCGACGATTTGTGAAATTTAGGGGAGTATGTGACTCAGACTCACACAACAAGAAGGACTACAATGATCTGTCACAATATCGAGCTGAAGCACTTTCTCTGTGGTTTTGATGGAAAACAATTTTTAGCGTCTAAAGTGCCCCCCATGTTTCGATGTCAGGTGGCACACGGTTGTGCAACGTCATAGTCCTAATTGTGTTTTATTGTTATTGGGCATGATGATGGTAACTGGTGATGATGCAAAAGTCGCCAGTGTTATATCAACGTGTTGATCAAGGTTACGTGTTTTTGCCCATACCTTATCGCATGCTATGTATTGCACTTGTACAACGTACACAAGAGGCTATGCAACAATGTACATAGCATGAGAGGAAACGTAATTAGGCGTCGATTGACAATTTCGGTCGATACTGTGCCACAAGCATCCTGGGTATGTAATGATGTGGTCGATGCTTCGCTTTAGGAAATTATTCCGTACGATATGAAGCACAACGCTGAGACCGAAGCGTGTGATTTACTGATGGAAATCGAAAAGCTTGACTTGCTCGTCACCTATGCCGATGAAACAACCTTTCCTCGTGTTTGCCTCTATTTAACAAGGTCAGTTTATGTCAACATTTTTTCAGCATTTTTCTGTCAGACTGTGTTATTTCTTTGAAGGGAGGTGACTGAAAGGAAAGGTTATTGCATGATCAGACAACTGCATGGGGTTTGTCGTGCGTCAGTGGACTTGAAAAACTTTCGAAAGGTAGTGTCAACGATGACCGACTTCCAACATGTATGTTTGAATGAAAGAAAGGTGAAAGAAAGCGCTAGGTCTAAATTTTGCGCGACCCGCACTTACGAGGGTAATGCTCTTGGGCGCTTCATTGCGACCTGAATACGGTCAAAGTTTGTCGCATGCTGGTGTCAAAGATTACCTCAGACCAGTGTATTAATAGTTTTTAAGTCTCGTTTAATGAGCTTGCTACATGGAATCATGTGTAAAACGCAGCTTCCGGGATTGGGTGACTATTAGACGTAGTGCAAAGCCCGAAAATGTAAACTTCTGTAGTCGCAACCAGGAAGGTGTCTTTCAGCGCTGTTGCATATCGGAAGCTCTTGTGTATTATTTCTCACATTAGTCCATGGTTTTACCCCTAGTTATATGCTTGGAAACCTAAGTGCACCTAAAACATTTGGTGTTTCTTGCTATGTTAGATATGATTTTAAGCTGTACATCACATATTCCTGCTTTTCGCATTCCATTGTATTCTCAAGATTATCACTTACAGTGTATTAGAAATCCACTGCTGGAACTGATTGATTTCGTTTAAAAAAATAGTTTTTGTTTAAAAAAAAACTGATTGGCTTCATTTAAAAAAGGGAACTACCGTGTTACTGAAATATTGTTTCGTTCGTGCTAGCTGCGTACCCTACACTGCTGAGCCGGAAAACACGAACCTTTGCATTACTGCGCTGCAAATCTTTCGCAAGTTCCATCGCTTGCCAGAAGCCCTGCGCGTTGCCATGCAGCTGAACGACATGGAACTGATCGAGGATGTTTTCACGTCAACCGATGATCGGTAAGCTGCTGATGGATTTTTATTCTCCTTCGCATCTTCGCACCCTGGCGATGGATTTGATAAGGTTTAAGTCGACATTCGCTTCTAAAGGCATGAGACAGGAGCAAAGGAAGAAACGTTACGTAAATACGGTCCGGTGCTTTCCCACCATAAGGACTCAGCACGAGACAGACATTTCTAGTGAGCAAAAAGACGCCTTCGCATAATGTCGAGCCAAAATTATTCAAAAAAACAACTATAAGTATGTCGGATATTTTAGTTTAATAACGGTGATCGCACTGTCAATACACAACGAATACGTTAGGGTTTTCACTCCCACGACTTCAAACAATTTGATAGGACGCAAAAGAAACTTTTTGTACGTTGTTGCTCGTTTCGAAATCTACTTTGCATATGCGGGATACAAACCACTAAAGATCGTTTTTTCATCATTAGGCAGGTAAGCAGGGCGTGTCATGTCTTGCAAGTGTTGTTCATAAGCTCTCCTGCTCTTCGTAACTAACTACACGCTCACCGTCAAGGTCAGGGATTTGAAATGTCAGGAGCGAGAATTTATGGCTAAAAAGGTCGCACTTAACACGAAAAGTGATAGGGGCAGCAACAAATTTTTCAGAGATAGATCTTCTTTTTTTACTTTTGGGTTAGAGATGTATATGCTTGCTAATTATGTTAACATAAAACTATCAGTTGTACGTATATAGAGTCAATACGATATGTGTGCATGAAATATGTTTGATTTCGGTTGAATACTGACCAGTTTGGAATAGGTTTGTCATTGCAAAACTTACTTTGGTCCACACTGTTGAGTAAACAGTGGTTAAATGAAACGAACTAGATCAGTGTTCCTACAATTTACAAAATTTAATATTTCATGATGAAAAAAACGTAAAACTCTTTCTTGTCAGTCATTTAAGTAGAATTGGTTTTGATGGGTCGGTCATTTTATGGGTTCTTAATGAAAGAGCATGCAGCCCGGGCCGGTAATTTATCCACTACCCGGGCATCTGCTCACCAAAACGCTTGGCAAGGTAGCAACACATTGCATGACCTTGCAAAGGAGTGTTTTAATCTTCGTTGAAANTATAAAATGTCCATCTACCGACGGTGTTTACGAACGCTCATGTGTGGACACCTCGGTCGCCTCTCAATTTTCAAATTAATATACCTTAGCCAGAAAGAGCCAGGTTGAGCAAGGCGAAAATTTGATGAGCTTAGTTTAGGGATGGGGAACCTATTTCCTGTCAGGGGCCCCCATGGATCGTGGAATATCGCTGGCGGGTCGCAAAATTAATTGTATCTTAAAATTGTGCCTTTGTCTTCCAAAGGAAAATAAGGAGAGAAAACACATGTCAAGGAGCGAGAGAGGCACCTCTTGACTTACCGTCTACTGCCTGCTTGTTATAGAGTTCCATTTCGACGCGTGGTTGTGTCCCAATTTGGGTAACGAAAATTCTGATGCGGGCCATATTAAATGTTCACGCGGGCCGCAGGTTCCCAACCCTTGAGCTAGTTCAACGGCTGCTTAAAGCTGCGATCTCTCAGTTTTAGTTTAAATAAAAGTACACTAAGACGACGTAAAAATGTTCGTGTTGCATCTCATAAGACCCGTAAAAAACAACATACCCGTCTTGATTTCAATAAAGCATTCGTGCTACACGAAATTTTTCTTGCAATCTGTGTGTTTTTTGTGTGAAAGGTACCTAAGGTTGTTTTGGCTCGTTGCTGTTGCGACATGTATGGAGTTTATTTTTCGCGTATTTTTGGTGTGAAAACCCACGAAGTTTGCTGTGGCAGTTTGTCTTCTCTTTTTTGATATTCTTTAAATTATATTTGGTTTGATTTTCGTAGCAGTAAGCATCCGTGTATGTTACAGACAGCTAGGGTGAGTATAATTTGTGTTACACTTTTATTGGAATGCGTGTTTATAAACTCGTGTGAAGTTGAGCGGTACAGACGGTCGCGATTTTTGTCTTCTGTAGATGCTATGGCAGTTCATATTGTGTAACGGATGGCTTCATGGCTGTCTTCAACATGTTGGCATGCGAGGTCCAAGCAACCGAACAACCCTTATTGTTGCATAGACCCGTGTTATTACGCCAGGTAGATTAGGACCGAAACGCACGCACTGGACTGAGGGTTGCTGAGTCTCATGATCGTGAACCGCGTGATCATTTGCATGAGCGGTTTATTTTTTCAGCCATGACGGATGGGTTTATGAGTAGCGCAACTTCGTGCGCATCAGAGCATTTCAAAGTTGTTTTTTAGGGCCTTGAGCACCTTTTCGTTCTGCTTAAAATGTTAATGAAGTTTATATCATGCATTAATGTTCTTCAGCGTCCACGTACACATTTAGTGTGTGCACTGGCACTTACCAGTAATTGGTTCCTTCATTTCAACGGCTGAAACATCCACTTCACGATTTCCGTGCGTTTTCCTAGCAGCAAATTTGCAGAAATTGCATGAAGTTTGGCAAGAATACAACTCGAAATCCTTAAAACGTTACTTTGAAAGGGTCTTTTACATTAGTTGTTTATGTGTAACTGCATGGATCAAACTTGACTGCAACTTAGATTGCAGTGTTTACAAATACTGACATGTTTTGTTTCCAGCTGCGTTTCTTTTTAGCTGAACAATTTGTGTTTGTTGTTCAGATCTTTGCAGAAACAATTGGCATTTGCAGTGGGAAGGCAGCAACTTTTTATAGAATTAAACGATGAATTGGAGGATGCTGATGATCTGACCGACATCTTTTCCAACTCTCACTTGAATACTCATTTTCTTGCTTTGGCGAGGTCAGTGTCAGGCTGTTAAATGAAGTTCATCCTTGCTGGAGTTGCAAAACGGTTTTACTGCGTTTTTTCAATTGTGGCCAATGGTTGCTGCAGACGAACCAGTTTGCGTTTTGATGAATTAGTTTGTGCACGTTCAGGCTTTTTTATGGCATACTCTTGATAAAACATCTGTTGAAGAACTGCCAACGAAACGACGTTTAAGTTGGTGAGGTGCGATGACAGCACTAAAAACATTTTTGCAAATGAATTTCTCTTCAGGTGTTTTTGCCAATTGTACATTATATGCCATTTACTAACTGCAAGTACAGTTTTAGTAGAGATACAATCATGCGGCGAATTTTTTGTAACAGACGTGATTGTGCTCTGTCATGTTTCGGCTTTTTGGCAGATAGATGCAGTTGACCTTTATGCATATCTTGCAGGGAATTGGATATCATGGAACCGAAAACTCCCGAAGATATTTACAAAACGCATTTAGAAAACAACCGTAAGTCGTGCTTGTCGGCGCTATCGCGATTTTCCGAAACCTTGTTTCATTAACGCCTTGGAAATGCTAACGAGCTCAATGCGAATGACGTGACGTCTTCTGACGCAGGCACGGGCATGTCGTCGACCAGCACAAACGTCGACTCCGCTCGCATGAACCTCGCCTCGTCGTACGTGAACGGATTCGTCAACGCTGCCTTCGGTCAAGACAAGCTCCTAACTGAAGAAGGAAACAAGTGGATATACAAGAACAAAGAGCACGGCAAGTTTTTCACGCTTTCTGCAACGGAGAATGGTTTTCGCCACGCGCTGAGACTGCACTGTTGGCTGTTCAGGTTCAGGTTGTCGCGACTCATTGATTTTGTATTTGTTCCGCTGGCAACCGAACGTTTTCTGATTACCTTTTATCTGTTTCGTGTGAATAATATCAGGCAAAAGGCTTGAGCTGCGCAGAATCATCACGAAATTGGTTCATTTACCAAGATATCAGAAATCACGAAGTTTCTTGCCTCATATCTTTCCCGAGATGCCAAGCCTGACACACAAACCTTTGCTTTTGTTGACCTGGGCCTTAATCTATAGTTTTTACTTCACGTTCGGTTTTCAAATCCTTTTTCCCATGCTTTTCATGATAAATAGCAGGTACGTTTCTAGCAATGTCTATTTTTCGCAGGTATGTTGGCGGCAACCGCATCTCTTGGTCTTGTGCTGCTGTGGGACGTTGATGGCGGCTTAACGCAGATCGACAAGTATTTGTATTCGTCTGAGGAATACATCAAGTCAGGTTTGTCGTGTTGAAGATCAGTTGTCCTTGTCATGTTTTGGTTCGGTATATCGTTTAAGGTCTTCAGCACTTTTCTTCGGAGGAAAATACAGCCTAGTGATTGCTGTAACACACCATACTAGTGTACACTGGTCAACTGAAATTTGCCTTCTTTGTTTACATTTGTTGATAATGGTCAATAATGTCTTATTGTACTTGATCTTAGTAATAAACCAATATCCATCATTATTGTGACCATTTAACCAACAAAGTAACCGATGCTTCCCTTTCGCAGACTTTTCCATGATTTGCATTAATTGTCCGATAATTTTGTCGGCCTGCGTCCGACATGCTACAGATTTATGCAAAAAAAGAACGTTCTAGAAGTAACACACACACTTTCAACCTAGTTTTTTCGGTCACAGACCAAATTTTTTTTAAATGACCGAAAAAATTTATAAGTCATTCGGTTATAATGCCCGAAACCACGGTCTAGTGAATGCTGTTACGGCAAGTTTTAATACTTATGGGACAAATCACCGAAATGTCTCAACAAAACAACAGTTTTGAACCCTGTCGAATGACGCACCTTCACACCAATTTTTAGTTCAAAGGTCATTTTTACCGCCCATTCGCCTATTGCAGGGGCCTCAAATTGCTCTGAGGGCCAAATAAGGACTTATCAAAAAAGTAACCCGAGGGCCGCGTTATGACGCTGATTGCAACAATGGCGGTACCTGAACCTCACTAGAAACAGTTTTAACATCTTATTTCCTGCGAAAGGTATCGAGAGTTACAAGCAAATCATTTGTAGCCGTCTCTACGTTCGTTTAAAAGGAACTTGTTCACTCGCTGGCCGAGGAGTTTTAAACACCGGTGAATAAACTAAATATAAAACGTAAACGTTAATTATTAGAAAATTCTCAAGAAGCATCGCGAGCCGTACAAAAGACCCTCGCGCGCCACATGCGGCCGACCGCCGTGTTTGAGGCCCATGGCCCATGTCTTTTATACCTTGGACGTGAAATAGTTGCTTTGTAAGGTTTGTGGTTAGCCCGCGAGGCCCTATTCCTGCTGGAAACAATCAAAGTTCGTCGGCAGGTTGGATTTTATTAAAAAACAATTTGCAAACATTGCTTCACGGTAAACTTTCGGTCATTATTTGGGAAACTCGTAGTTGCCAACCTTTCAACAACGTTGCGTATGACTGCGTTGACCAATCATCGTAAAGCGCACTCGTATGTTCGTAATGTGATGACTGCGCAGGTGCACTGCTTGCGTGCGGGATCGTTAACGCTGGAGTGAGGAACGAATGCGACCCCGCTCTTGCTCTTTTGTCCGACTACGTTCTGCACAACAGCAACGTGATGCGGATCGGATCGATCCTCGGGTGAGGCGGCGTCTGCTGAGACGCTTACTTTTTGCTGTGCCTCGAACGAACCGGGATTTATGAGACTGACTTCTTTTCAGGCTGGGCATAGCTTATGCCGGATCCAATCAGAGCGACGTCATATCTCTCCTTATTCCTGTTCTTGGCGATTCCAAGTCTAGTATGGAGGTGTGAAACTGTTGTGCGAGCTTTTTTCGTTTCGCTATTTCTCTGTGTAATATGCTAAGAAAATTTGGTGCAACTGTAATCGAGGGAGCTCACGGTTGTACGCTTTCTCCAACCGTGGCGCTTTTGATACTTTGACTGAAAAATTACCCTCAGTGGAGAGTCATCTGTGAAATAATATACGAATAAAATAAGGTTGGGTTCGCCACGTGTTGTCGGGTTTGATAAAGCTATTGAAAAGGCCGAGTGCAACGTACAAGTGTCTCGTGCAGGTGATCGGAATAACGGCGTTGGCGCTGGGCCTCATATCGGTGGGAACGTGTAGCGGCGAAGTGACGTCATCGCTGCTGCAGACTCTCATCGAGCGGTCAGAGGTCGAGCTGAAGGACACGCACGCCCGTTACATCGCCCTTGCCCTCGCTCTTGTTTATCTTGGTAAGGCAAAACTTTGCACGGCTGCCCATGCCATATCATTGAGCTGGATGTTTTACCCATATTAGGATTACTTCTCTCACAACCCTTAACCTGCTCTGGGACACGTCAAAAGGACAATTCAATCAGACCTTACCCGGCTCCAGCAATTTAAGGGCGTCTGACAAGGGCCATACACGTCAAACAGTTTCTGTCCTTATACAGTTTTGTCTTTCTGCTGTAAGTAGGCTCGCCCAAGCACGAAACACAAATCGTCTTTTAAGGGCGTTATTTCAAGCGAACCACCTGTCGTTGCATTCATACCATTCTGAACAGAACACATGCTCCGGGATTTTCTAATTTCTGACAGTCAAACTCGGACCGATGAGATCGGTACCGCTTACCCAGTGCTTGAATGTGGAGTAGTCGATTACTCTCTTTACACTGCACTTTGATCGTGTTCGCGTTGGATTGGGAATCCCGTAAATCACTCAAGCGCGACCGTGAGTGTCTCACCGAGCTGCTTGAGCGCTCATGTTTTCAACCACATGCGATTCAGCGAATCCAACTAGCAGCGGTAGGTTGGGAATCCGATAATAAGGGATTCGAGCGGAAAGAGGTTGGGTGGTTTGTATTAAGTCTTGTGCAACCTTTTCTGTACGTGTTTGATGCTAAAACTACTTCCGTGGAACATATTAGCATATCAAAGCTAAAATGTAGCAAAAATAACGGATTAATTTATTTAATAGTTTTGCCTGTAGCCTAACTGCACCTAGTTAGGGAAACAATCAGCAAAATTGAATCGGTTGAGCAAACTGGAAGATTATTCTCGGTAGGTGACAAGACATCAGATATTGGGCTGAAGGACTATTACCCCAATACTGATTTAATAGGTTTTCATTATACCGTAGTATAGTTGAGTTATTCAACCTCTGT
>JGI24158J21664_10008799_pt1 | contig 13453 bp, 7 predicted proteins | sample Ectturendosymbi3_FD_21664 | JGI IMG/M metagenome (IMG submission 21664) | reverse complement strand
AAAACGAAGGTAGCACTAAAAAGTCATTCCGTGACGCAAGCAGGCGATACCCTCAAGAAAGTCGCAATGCTTACCAAAAAGGAATGCACCAATTACGACCAGCCATTTGATAAATGTGTTTAGTGTAACAGTGAGTAGAAAACTAGGGAAGGATGAAATCTTGTACTGAGAGAAACTGTAAGTTGTGTTGTGAATATTTGAACGTTGGTTATCATGAGTCCAATAAAAGATATGTGTATTAATTTCACTGAATTAGACCAACATCTGGTTATATTCTAAGGTGCTGTTTGTGATTCAGAATTGTGTTAAAGACCTCCTTGAAAAGAATAGGGAAAGGGGACCTACAAACGGATAGTCGTAAAAATTAAAGCCATTGCTTTAATGAATAGGCTTTTTCGTTAATGCATAGATGTGTTAAGACGAGGCAAGAATGTAATACAATGCATTAACCTAAAAATGGCGCCCAACGCTTTCTCTTTCTTTTCTAAGGAGGGTAGTGGTTGTGTTTTATTCCAAAACACACCGATTTTATTATTTCCTAAAACATAGCCGTGCACGGACAGCTGAACGCAAAGCAACACCTTCCGCCGCTCGTGGAGAGTCGATAGAAATATCGAAGTGAGGGTGACAGACTGCCCGGGTTACTCTGATCATTCGCGTAGTATCATGTTTTACTCTCGAGTAGAAAATAGAAGCCACAAGGCGACAAAGCTGCAGACGTGCAGCGGAAGTATTTAAAAAGCAACGGTGAAAGACTACACGAAGCTCCAAAGTAGTAGAGGCGAGCAGTTAGCCGCTTGCAACAGCCAATAGAATCATAAGTGCACTAACGAGTGACGATCTTTTTCCACAGAAACAAAAATAAAAACGTTGTTTAACTGCGGCCCATATAAAACAAAAGACGGGTGCTGCCGGCACGAATAAAACAATAAGGTGTAATGGTAAAAACTTTAACTCTGAGACGCGACTTCTAAAGGTGCGTCCCGCGAAAATCGACACGAATTGCGGCGAAACTTTTGCGCACATCCTAGCCAAAATAAACAAGCGCTGATGCAAAAGGCTAGCTTCGCTCTCGTAGATTTAAATGGCAAGTAGCAAGCCACGATCGAAAGCAAGAAAATAGGGCGCAGGTGGATGAATCTATCAGGTAGTAGAGGATGTTTCTTTGAAAGCTTGTTATGCTTGAAGTAAAAATAGTAATGTTTTCCTGGACCGTGGCGTACCACTGCTGCTGACCGCGATTCGCACCGCCGCGTTAAGCGTCCGTAAGTATTAAAATAATGTGCGAATCCATCAAAAATCAATTTTAATGCATTGATCCGGATAAAAGGTCACAAGCTGGTTGGGGAACCCTGCCACGCTGGACAATACCTGATCGAAAGGAGAAGGCTCATAAAAGGTACGACCGTGTTGACGAATGTTTTTTGTGGGGAGAGTAGCTGGAGTAAACATGATTCATGCTAGGGCTGGGTGCGAAAGCTACCTTCCCGGGCATCTGGCCCAGGGTGCAGGGCAGAACAAACCCTTTTGGTGCGATCTGCAGAGCGTTGAAGTGAATAGAAACGATTATATAGTGGCAGTAACGTATTCTAAATAAGTGGCGAAAAATTCGAGCAAAGCGTTCCCAACGGCATAAACGTTGCGCCTAAACCGACCACGACGGCCGGAATGCAGGCCGCGATGTCATTAAAAGTGAGTAAGCATGCTGGTGTTCTGTGACTAATAAAAGCTAAGCGCACAGAAGAAAATGACGGTTTCATTTTGACATGAACTCAGCGAGAACTAAAATTCTCCAAGCTTTTCGATAAAACGTAAAAAATGAGAGCTTCTGTGCGTTTTGCGCAAAGTAGAAATGCATGCAAAAGCGTTTAAAAAGTTTGAGAGTTGACATGCACGCCGCCCAGCCTACAAATTGAAGGTCCACACGAGCAGAACTATTTGAACTATTCAATAGACGTCAGCGCTGAAAGGACTGTGTAATATGCGGGGCGCCTGATTGTGCATAATGATAATGTAAAGGCTATTACAGAACAATAATGGTAAAACATAGCGTATGCGTTTCCGGAAAAACACAAATTTCCGAGCTAAGGACTTTCATTTAAGGCCGACACCGAAACGCGGCGCTCACGCGCGCATAACGCGAAACGACGATGTAAAGGACGAACACCTAAATTCCCATAACACAATTAATCTTCTACGCTTATACTGCCGCAGTTATAGCCATATCTGCTCATTGTTATGTGAAATGTAATGGGCACAGAGAAAAGAAATCCTCATACAAAATCCTCCGCAAGGAGCGCTTGCGAAACATCGGATAAAGTAAGGTGATAAACAGCGCCGCAAATTTGAAACGCGAAGGTAAATCATGGTAAAGAAAAAGCAGTGAAAATTTAAAGAAAACAAAAACGAGCGATGTCGAGCCTGCCAGCGCCCATGGCAGGGAGCGTTTGTGCGCGAATGGCACCCGTTTACCCCTGCGGGCGAAAGACCCAAACGAGTTGCTACGGCGGAGTACCGGTGTTAGAAATGCCACTGTGTGAAGCCGCAAAAGTAGAACACGTAGAGGAACTAGGCCGGTGGTGAACAATACAACCTAACGGCGTTAATCTGCGAACTCTTGCTTTAAGGAACCTAGGCCTATAAGTAAAAGGCAGTAACAGTAGAACACCGCACATGACAATGTAAAAGTGGCGTATCCGTGCATTGGAACCGTCAAGCGAGAGTACAAGAAGAGCGCAAATCCGGAACCAGAAAGATATAACCACACTGTAAAGAGCTGAGATACTTACCGAAGAAAAAAAACGGGAAGGTCGGATAACAAGGCAGGCGAAATAACAGCAAGCAGGAACGCAGCAAGAAAAGCAAGCAAGCATGAAGCAGCTGGAGAACAGCACAACCGCAAACTTAGCGACGTGACCAGCGCAAGTTCGTGATCCTTGCGAGGAGAGAAGCACCGCATACAGGCATTTCGTTTCAAGAGGGCAATTGCGGAAATCTCAGCCGAAAATATGGAACGAACCGGCTGGTTTTATTTGGGCAGCAAGAACAGAACACAATGCTGTACTGTAGCACCGTAACAAGAAACTGGAAATATGACAGTGATCAGCTAGCAGTGCATGTAACATTCTTTCCGTGGTGCAAATAGGTCGCTCGTAAATATTAAAAACATAATGTTCTGTACTGCGAAGGCACAGAGGTAAATAAAAATAACGAACCAAAATGAAACGCGCTGTTCCGCACGATAAACCCACCTCGCCACAATAGCAATCAGAAGCTGAACGCGTACGCTCGTTTGACTCTGCGCTAAGACTTCCAGTAAACGTCGCAGTATATGCCAAAGCAGGATTTTTATTTGTAACCGCACGAGAGAAAACGACTGCATCTCTTTTCATATTAGGCGCATTTTTCAAAACAAAGCACTTCAAGTACCATTTTTGACCCAAATTTAGCCTGACTTGCCCGAAACGAATTAAATAATTACATGACCTCCAAAAAACGCGTCTGCACTTTCATTTTGGGTGCCACTTTTTGTACAACCAAAGCACATGCAGCGATTTTGCGAAGGTATTCACACATTTTTCCCAAATTTCCAAAGATTTTGCCCGGATTTTTACCAAATCAGAAGTTTTGGGGATGCGCTTTCACCCATGCACCCCCGCCTTCTACACCAGTGAATATCATTATTTTTTTGAACTGCAGACGACTGACTCTGAATTGGATTTGAACTATCCACAACTGCGTTTGCCGTGCTCACATTAGTCTGTGCGGTGTGAACCTCACTTCTCAAAACTTAGACTGAAATGTTTTCTACATTTTGACTATCCGCAAAGTTTTTTTTCATAAACTGCTTAAAATATCCATACGGGCTTCAGGCACTGATTTTCAAAGTACCTTTCGTTTACCGACCTCTGCTAAACTACCAGTAAAATACTGGCCATCTGGCAACCCTACTCAGAATCTAGAACCAAACCTTTACACAAGCCTGCAAAGCACGCAGTGTGCAAAACGAAGACTGTATAAGCGTACTTTGATCAAGCCCGTGTGGTACAACTACAGGCCCGCCGGCTGCATGTGGCCTGCGGAAGCATTCAGAAAAAATCTTCAAATTTGAAATTTGTTGAAAAGCGTGAAAGGTTACATTTGTTTCATTGAATTGCTTGCGCTGGTTAAAGAGCATTTGCACAAAAACAATTAATAATACCTTTTCTTTTTGTAGTTTTTTTGCAATTATTGTTTTTGTTTTATTTATTTATTTTACGATCAAATTAGAAGGTATCCCCTCTCCTAACCCTCCGCTGGGGGGTGCACTTCACTGTATAAACTCTGTGCTTTTTCGGTGCCCCTGCGTTCCTTGTCTTGAAGAGTACATCTGGCGCACTGAATAGATCTTTCTTTCTACCAGTTAAACACGATCTTCTCAAAGTGGCCCTTGAGCAAAATTAATTGCCCGTCCCTGCTGTAATTAATTTTAATTACTGTAGAACAAGCATAACATCTTTTAATAAAAATGTAGCCTACAATACTAAAGGTATTATAGACTGTAAAGAACTTCTGGAAATGTGTCAGCAAAGATAGATTTCCAAAACTGAAAGCTTTCGCACTATAAATGCGCTCAACATTTAGAAACATATACATGTGTGAGAGTACGCAGTGACGGTTCTGGAATTAAAAAGGTGGGGCCACTGCGAGACGAAGTAAAAAAGTAGGGCGGCAACATAAATGTCTACCCTGCATGGAAATTTTCCGTTGTTTCGAAGAAAAAAATGGCTGTGATTAACTCTATCGAACCCAACATAGGCTTGTGAATATCGTTAAATGTGACCTAACGGCTAGCGGTAAAATATTCTGTGTTAAGTATGCAACTTCCACAGCACTACGCACGTAAAACAAACACCAGTTTTCTTTACACAGTTGTGCCGGCCCCACATGAACGAAAACAGCCGCACGAAATTGAAAATAATTCACATGGAAGCGAAATGGTTTCAACCACGAATTCCATCCTGACACAGAGACAAGTAGGATTTTGATAGCCAATTAGTTTCCGTTTTGTGGTGGCTTACTGACACTGTGTGATTGTGGGTGTAACCATAACAATGTTATGCAGCTACTACCACGACACGAGTGTAAAACCCATCTGCAGCGTGGATAGGGTAAAAACTATTCAGTGCTCTATGCCAGGGGTTCCCAACCTGAGGTACATGTATCCTTGGGGGTACATTTGCCTGTCTCAAGAAGTACATTTATTGTACAACCGCAACAAATTACCTTTGAGACATGAAAAGTCTAACGATATTTGGTTGCGTGCTTTGATGCAGTCAGATTGTTTGTATTCGCCTGTATTCTTTGAACACTACAATCGCATTTTACTTTGTGAATGAGTGCTCGAACATTGCAATGTCTATTTGATTGACCGCGCGTCAAGTCACACACATTCGCATTTTACTTGAATTCGACCAATTTAGGAATTGGCGCCCTAATCTGCAGTAGTGCTGTAACAAGTGTTACGTATTAGCTAACAATAGTGTTAAAAATGTGTCTGTAACCTTGTGGTTCTGCCTTCAATGCAGTTGCAAATGTGTCTGCAACTCTGTGATTCCGCCGCCTTCAATGCCTCGTAAAACGTTCTGTTTTGTCCGCTTTTGTCAACCAACGTTATGCAAAGTGTGTTAAACTATGGATTTCGTGTCTGCTCAGAAACAAATAAATTAAGTTAAATATTTACCTGGCCTCGACCAGTTTGGAAATTGGCGTGCTATCCTGCAGTAGTGTTGTACCAAGTGTTACCGGTAGCTAACAATAGTGCAACTGTAAAGTACTGTATATGTCTGTAACCCTGTGGTTCTGCCTCCAACGCCGTTGCAAAACGTTCTGTTACGAAAGTGTCTGTTACCCTGTGATTCAGCCAGCTTCAATACCGTTGTAAAATGTTCTGTTTTTATCGACCTGCCTTGTATAGAGTGTGTGTGTTTGTACTATGGACTTCGTGTCTGCTGACAAATAAAAGCAATCAATAAGTCAATCAAAACGGAGGCTACCTTCGCAGCTCTGAAAACCTCAACGTTCTATTAAAAATTCTGAGGATTTCTGATATTTTACTTAACCTTTTTGTCATAACTAGGAACTTTTATGGATACATGCTCATCTGTCGAAATGCTGTAGGGGTACACGGTCAGAAAAAAGTTGGGAACCCTTGCTCTATAGTCTATGCACATAGCAACAGCAAGGTTTCGACACCAGTGGCACCTAAATTAACATAGCTGCCCCGCAGATATGGGTGCATCGGCGTTCAAAGCATGTACGTAATAACAAGATGTAACAGCAAGCGTAAAACTTGCCTTGCAGAATATTACCGGAAAATTCGTTAATATTAATACTCACACTAAACTTGACTGATCCTTAAAAGATGGCTTTTAAACCCTGCGATATATGACTGTCTTGTCATAAGCGAAACACGCACTATCTCAAATAAAACAAAAACAAAAGGATTCAGGCAAATAGACGATCAGCAATATGATCCTCACACAAATCCCTGCCCAGTCTATGTCAGAATTTCATTCCAACATCAACTCAATGTAGCTTAATCCTTCGGTTATCATGTCGGATGTCAAATTCATCAACGAAATCATTTAAATCTATTTTTTCAGCACATACCCTTTCAATTGAAAGTACATCAGTGTTGCTCAATCTCTACCTGGTCATGGAATTTCTGAGAAATGTTTTCACTATATTAATTTTGGAAAAGGTCTCTCGCATGAAGCGCTGGTGACGGGAAGAGTTACAGCTATTAGCAACAACTTGTGCGAACAACCAAACGCAGCTTTGCAAAGACCTATAAATGAAAAACTATGTTCGAGAGGTGCAGGCACCTTCGACTCTTTCCGAAGGAAATTCTTTGCCAGAGGTATTTCATGATCAAAATCATTGTCACTTGTTGAATATGCATTTGCGTATTCTTTCAAGCGTTTTCTGATAAAAATATTTAACCTCCGGGACAAGGAGCTGAAATATCAGAAAAAACTGCTCCCGAATCATTACAGAAAATCCTCAGAAAGATCTGTGAGGTTTCAGAAGATGTGTGGGCAGACTTAAAACTGAAGTCATAAACCAGTTAAGTAAGATGCTTCGAATTCGTATACGCAAGGCAATAGAACACACGACTACAGGTAGGATAAATTCGAATAGATTAACTGACACCAATTCCTAACGCTTTCACAAACACTTTGCTGCTAGGACAAGCAAAAATCTGCTGACAGTAATATAATCCACTTCCACCTCAACTGAAATGCATGGAAGATCAACCTTCTCATTTCTGATATTTTTTTTAGTTTTAAGCTAATCTTTCACCACCACGACGGCGGTATTACTAAATTTCACGCAGGATCCGAGCAACCACTGGTGTGTGTCGTCATAAACAACTCCCATTACCAGGTCTTCAAAAACAACAACACAGCTTATCATGTATTTGGGAAATATTAAATGCATGCTAAAGGGTTTTTAAATTATCGTAATATTTCTGGCTGAGAGTTATCTGCTGTACATGTCAACCTAACGAAGTTGAACGTGAATTTGAACGTGAAGGCCACCCCTTAGAATTGCCACTGAGAGCACGTACATTTTCTACGGTGAAGCAAGTCAAAACTAGGCTACAGTAAAAACAGAAATTCAATGGCAGACGAAACACTGGACGATAGTCGCCAATTTGCTGTCACTAACACTGGTATTGCTAAAGGAACGACAGTGTCAGAGAAGCCTCGACCACAGGCATCCCACTGACAGACATTTGTAATAAATTGCTATTGGCTCTTGTGTAATAATTTCAATGACGCGCTCACCTGTCTTCCCTTTTTTAGTTTTAAATGTTGTGAATCTATTGCCTTATATATCATTTTATTGGAAGTGGCCCGCAAGTTGTCATGTTTTTGTAAATTGCCCGTAGGTAAAAGTAGTTGGCCCACGTTGGACTAGATTATTCACTCAGGCACATTGGTCACATTCAGTCTCACACTAGCAATGGATACTTTAAACTTGTGGTTGCATTGCTATAGATGCATTCTGGCTTCTTTTCATACAGTATAAAACTACGTGGCTTACCGCTATCAGCAGTAACTATCTCGCTGCATTACAATGGCGTAGCCAGCCCAAATTTTGGGGGGGCCAAAATGTTTGACTTTAGGCAAGCAACAGTATTTTTGTTTGGGACACCGTTTCTTAAAGCACAAAATGACTGGATATGCTAAAAATTTGGAGGGCATGGTTCCCTGGGCCTCCCCTGGCTACGCCTATGCTGCATTGTCGGCCAAGATATCTGCGTTCAACAGCAAGCACAGCAGCACGCGGCAAAACGCCTACTATCGTAACTTGAAGTGAACCATGTTATTTTTATGCAATAAAGACCGACAGCAGAAGAATCTGCTCCCAAGTTCGGTCACGCGCCGGAGCGCGAGTGCACTGCAAGCTCACTACCGCACGCAGGAGCGTAACGAGGGAGGGAAGGGGCGGCACAATTCCCCGGGCGTCGAATCACTATGGGGGCGTCGAAGCGTTGTGGGGACGCCAAAAGTCCCAGGAATGCCACAAGTACTTTATTCAATACAGTACATTTGCTTCCGGAAGACCTCAGGTTAGAACGTGGGGGTGCCAAGTTTGCTTCTTGCCCCGGGCGCTATCTAACCTCGTTACGCCCCTGACTGCATAACACCAGAACCTGGAACCTGACACTTGTGCAGGGTGAGTGTCTTACCGGCAAATAAACTGTCATTGCAAGAATTAATTCAATTAATCGAAATTGAGCTGCTGACTTCATGTTTTCTAGAAAATCTTGGTTCTTAGGTCCAATTGCCAAGGGAGGAAAATGCCCATTTTGCCTCCCTGAGGACATCCATCGTTCCAAACAATAAAATGGCTATGCGATATACATACGTATATATACAGAATTTGGAATGTTGGAAGTGTGCGAGAATGAGCAAACACTGCGCAAATTTTCTGTTGGCGCTGCGGAGTTGCGTACCTCAGAGGAACACTGATGTTGACCTCTACAAACGCCAAAAGCAAGACAAATAAAATTTTTAGATCAACAGACTTTTTGTTTTGCTCGTCTTATTGTATTCTTCTCTTCTGAAATAAGCAGAAGAAAAATTTTACGTATAAAAACGTGTTAGATACACTCCGATAAAACGTCATGTCTTTTGAAGATTGACGATGGGCCCAATTGTCATGCACTTTCTCTTACGTTTCCTTACAAAATAAAACGATTAGTAAGCAAGCCGCCGTCCTTTTTGGGGAGGCGCCATCTGAAAAATTTCCGTCACTGATTTTACGCCTAAAACTCCAACATCCCCATTCCATGAACGGGATAAAAATTTTTTCGTGATCGCGCAACTACCACTGCACTTATGTTTTTAAGTATAGGTTGAGGCAGTTTTTTTCAATCTTTAGAATAACGGTTCGAACTTTTCCGTTCCACTAAATTTTTATTCGCGCAACCAGCTAGAGTTACTGAAAGGCTGCACTATGTGGCGTAACTGACGGGGCAGAGGTGCAAACTGCCCCCCTGGCAAGCTAATTGTAAAAACCGGGCTTCCACTTAGCTTATATTTGGTAGTTAGTACTCTTATGGTTTCCAGTTGGTTGGTGTTTTTTTGCATTTTTCGAAAGGTTTTCGGAGTATTTTCCAGTGATTTTGGATTTTAGTATGGCCATCCGCATCCAGATTCACTATCATTTCTCAGTCAATCTTTTTTCTGAGTGTTGGCCATTGGGCGTCTTTTAGTGGCGATTGAGTCTCCTTCAGCTATGCTTTCCCACTGGTGCAAACCTCTAGTTACACCACTGGTTGCACTGTCGTCAAACCCATCAGGTTAACAATGCAGTTTTCTTCTTCCAAATTCAGAAGCTTGAATGATGTGATGAGCTCGCTTCGAATAGGTCAGTTCTACAACTTCAAGCGTGAGGCATACCATGCAGGTTAAATATGTCAAGGCGATAGGCTAGATCAGTGCTGTCCTCAACCGCAGTCGCGAGAGCGGCATTCGGCTCCCAAGCATAGGCGTAGCCAGGAGGGGGAAAAGGGGCCATTCCCCTCCCAAACTTTTAGAAAATATAGTCATTTTGTGCTTTGAGAGGCGTTTTTCTAAGAAAAATAGTGTTATTCGCCTAAAATCAAACATTTTGTCCTCCCAAATTTTTTAGCCCCCCAAAATTTTGGGCTGGCTACGCCACTGCTCCAAAGCACCCTTTGTGCGGCTCTCAGCAGTCTTTCAATGAAACACTGTTGTTTTGCGTAAGAGACTTCGATCTGCACTTTGACTTACGTGTCAATTGACTTCTAGTAATATTTTTGTAGCCCTCTAACAAAATCGTAAGTCTGGATTTTGCTCCCTTCAAAAGGTTGAGAACCACTGAGCTAGATCTTCTTGTCTATTGAACTACGCAAGAAGTTACTGTCGCAAATTCCACACTTTGATATTATTCTGCGAGTCAGCCACCTCACTTCAGAATGATAGAGGGGCCCACCACTTCCCACTTCCCTGACAAGAATGATCGAGCTAAAGAGAATCGAAGAAATATGGCAAGCTTGTGGTATAAAAGTTTTTCAACCATTCTGGATAATGTAGGGAGAAAAGAAAGAGGTCCGCAGTTTGATTAGGATTAATGATTTTGAGTTTTAGAAATTGGAGTAATGCAAGCAACTTAGAGAGAATCAGGGAACACACCTTCAATTATTACGTCTATTGAACAGTTTAACAAGCCATTCAGAGACAACAATATACGTTAGCTTGAGAAATTTGGATAGAATGTCATAGGTTTTACAGTTGCGTTTCATTTTCAATTGCCTAATAATAAGAGTTATCTTATTTACAGTACATCAGTGGGAGGTACAAATAGAAAGTTTTTGAAATTTCTCTGATTCAAAAACTGTTTGTATGTGGTAGGAGGTTTATTTATCTTGGAGATATTGTTTTACCTACATTTAAAACGAATGCATTCAATTCTTCAAATTTAATCTTGCAGTTTGATCCACTATTTTACGACGTGTTGCGTTTAGAGTCTTTCTTCGGTGTTATTGTGTTATATAATAAGTTGCCAGATTTTCTTGGTATCCTTATTGTACTTGCTGAACACAGATTTAAACTAGCTTTGTTTGTTTGGATAATTGTTTTTAGATGTGTCAATATGTTACGATATATTTTCTATTTTTCAACTATACGTGGATTATTGCTTTCAATTTGTTTTCTGAACTTTCTATTTTTGGTTACAATTGACATTTACGTGCCTTTAGTGAGCCAAGGTTTTTGAAATATGAGCTGTTTTTTTCTTGTTACAAAACAATATGGTGCATGATGGTCCAGTGTGATATTAAAATTTTTGAAAAATTCTTCACATGTGTGGTTGATATCTTGATTGCTACAAGGGAGTTAAGTTACGTTTTTCCCAAGATCAAGTAGAAATACAGTAGTTCAGGATTGAAGATTTTTAGGCATTCTTTTGGATCTATTAATTTTTAGAAGATCGGTTTCAAATATTTTACATACCTTCCGTTCTAAAAACTGACAACAAACGATTACGGAAGAAGCGTTGAAAAGCTAAAGCAAGACTTAAAGAAAGTAAGCTAACTGCAGCTCCAGACACAAGCTGTGACTGCAAAGCTTATCTCACATGGAAGATGAAAAACAAAACTGGCGACAATTACTGAACGACTGGCTTCAGGTAAAGTGGCGATGATTCAACAATCATAGCGGTCGTGCTACAAATAAGATAACATTGCTTCCGCAGCAAACCTAGAGCCTTCAATTCTCAACGATACGAAGAGAGACTCCCTGCAAACGTAGGTTTACAGAGTGTTTGAAATATGCTGAAGCAATAAAAAAACTTGAGAATATGACTAAGGAAGACAAATAAAATGTTTTCGCCAAAAACATGTCATCTTATGTGCCTAAGGCGCTTTGATTTCTTAATGATGTCTCTGATGCTGATACTTGTTTGGCAATTTTCATCCGCAAAGTGTTTGTCATTAAACACAACAACTTTTAATCATCCGCAACATGTTTGTCACTCGCACAACAGGGCTTTCATATGCACACCAGTGCACACCGTCTCACAGGTGAAAAAGCACTGCGGGCTAAATTGATATGCAATGCACGGTGTGAGTGCGTCGGCAGCAACGTACAGTAGAACCACATGATTTCCAGTTTGTCTGTTCGAAGATACTTTTGCGTCTGTCTTGCAATAAAACACTTTCCACAGCCTCAAACTGTCCTTCGGAGCTTGTCATCAAATTCCTCGATTGCGTAGCGATACAAAAAGAACATTATTTTTGCTGAAAGTTTCCGTAAACAGAGCGTTTTTCAGTCGGTTACGTTTATTGTATGACAGTTGGCATTTTCATTATTTCATGTCTTACTGCGTCGTGCATGAAACGCAACTTGACGGCCACTCAGCGTGCATGCGAAGGCACTTGCATTTTAACACAAAAACGAAGGTGGAACCAGGCCCAGATTTGGGCATTCGAGGCTATAGCCTGGGGCTGCAAGATTTTTTCGAATGTATTTTTGGGATGCTTCACTTAGGCATTGTGTAGCACCAATCCTAGAGTTGCCTGCCTTCCTGTCTTTCCTGATTCAGTGCATTCCAGTGACTGTGAGGAGTCCGCGACAAAAATCGATAAATTCAATCATTCATTTTTATGCCCAATTTTCCTCTAGGGAGGGTCGAGGGAGTAGCAGCCCTAGGAGGACTCGGAATAACTCACGGTCAAAAGCAGTTTTAGATAATTCTGCTGGCTCCACAAGAAGACATGTCCAAAGCAGCGTCGGAGATGTACTCACTCCACCCGGTCCTTGGACCACCACTGGGCTGTTTTCCCGTAGGTTTAGTTAGCAGGATGTGCTTCGACACTCTTTGGTGAGCCATTCTGGACACATGGCCGAGCGAAAGCAGCTAGTATCCCTCGATTCGAAGAAGAACATGAAGTGACTCGACATTCAGGGCTTTGCGAATTTCACGGCTGCGCACTTTGGCAACACACGAATGACTTTGTGACGTAATATTGTGCTATGTTTGTAAATAGGTATTATGTGTTTGTAAATAGGTATATATATATATAAATAGGTGCTGTGTTTGTAAATAGGTATGTAAATAGGTGTTTGTAAATAGGTATTTGAATGCGGTAGCTAACTTGCGAGTTATTCTAGTTTTCAATGAGTTGTGCTGTGGAATGATTTGCGCAAGACACTGGTAATTTTTTAGTCATTGTGATTTTTATTGTGCAGACACAGCTGCATTACATATGCCTGACTGGAATTTTTCGGAAGGGGGTCGTTAGGTTAAATAGGGTTGCAAAATGGGTTGCTGCCAGTTACGGATTTACGCATAGGCCAGATAGGCCATGGCCTAGGGACCCGCGCAACTCTTTCCTATGACGACTCAATATTAACTAAAATTTTGCGAAACTGCG
>JGI24158J21664_10008798_pt1 | contig 13453 bp, 7 predicted proteins | sample Ectturendosymbi3_FD_21664 | JGI IMG/M metagenome (IMG submission 21664) | reverse complement strand
TGGGCGCCAACCGTTAGGTGGTAGTATTTCACTGAAGTTTTTACTGGAAACTAGGCTACAATCTGAGTCTTTTGATAGTTTGGATGACCTGCTGGGGTTTCGGGTTCAAAAGTTGTGATGTAAGTTAGTTAAAATATTTGACTAATTAGCTAATTAATTAATTTGTTTGTTTTAGATCATAAGTTTTGAACCAGAAATGTAGAAAGTCAATCAAAGTCTTAAAAGACTCGGACTCGAGCCTAGTTTCCAATGAAAACTTCAGCGAAACATTTTGGCTTAGCGGTTGGGCCCTAGTCCAGGCAACATGAGGCAAAATGGCCCCAAAACTACTTCACTTATGACATCAGTCACAAAAAATCCTCACCCCTCAACCAAAAATTTTTTTCGAGTGCAATCTGCTAGACTGGCCGATCTGTTTGAGCACTTGAACAGCTCTCTAGCACAATCGGTGGAGGAGCTAGGGCGTTGGTAAGGCAACTGAAAACTGCTGTTTTTTAGGCTGAAATCGAAGTATAAATATATCATAGACCGGCTCTCAAAGTGTTAAGAATCTTATGAATACTAACTTACTCCTAGTCAAGAACAACATTTATGTTTCTGGTCTTATAAAACGGCAACTTATGCTGTGCTAAAAGTTAACACCTTTGCAGATGGTATGATTTCTTCCTAAAACAAGCAGTTTGCATGTGTCTTAGCAATAGCATAACTCCTTTGCCGATTGCGCTAGAGAGGTGTTCAAACCCTCAAAAGACTCGGCAAGTCTGTGAGACTGCAATGAAAAAAATTTTTTGGCTTTGGGTTTCAGATTTTTTGTGAGTGATGTTATAAGTAGAGTAGTAGTTTTAGGCCTTTTTGGCAAACTTAATCTGGCCCTGAGCCCAAACTGCTAGATGATAGTATTTCGCTCAAATTTTTATTGGAAACTAGGCGAAAATCTGAGTTTTGTCATGCTTTGGATGACTTACTAAGGTTTCGTATTCAAAAGTTGACCTAACAACAAAATTAACAACTAATCCACTAATTTGATAATTAATGTGTTTTCAGATCATAACGTTTGAACCAGAAACGTGAGAACGTCAATCAAAGGCTGAAAAGACTCAGATTCTAGCCTAGTTTGTAATGAAAACTTGAGCAAAATACTTCCATCTAGCGATTGGGCTCTAGAACAGGTAATATGAACCAAAATGGCCCAAAACCTACTTTTACGACATCACTTACAAAAAACCTGGAACATTTCATTGCAAACTCAAACAGCTCTCTGCCGCAATCTGCAGAGGAGTTATGCCGTCACTAAGACATGTGTAAAACTGCTTGATTTAGACTGATTTTCAAGTATATATATGCGATATATTCATACACCAGCAGTGAATGTCTTAAACTGTGTTAGGGCCTAAGCAGTTTGAAGTCGATACCAATTAGATAAAATATATTTGTATGCCAAAAGTAGCATGAATGAGAACATCTATAAAAATACAAAGCACTTAAACTAACATAACAAATAACAAGTAGCAGAATAATAATGAGCTTACCAATGTAAAATTGTTTTGGAATCCTGTAGAATAAGGTAGTTGGTTGAAATCTGCAGCAGCCAAGGAGGCGCATACACATAGTTGCATAATACACAATGGCATGCATATAAACAAGAGTGCAGAAAGCACATTGTACAATGAATGCTTTACCTATTTACGATTATTGTGACAACGGTAAAATCTTGAGCATCGCTTCATCTTACCCACAACAACCCATAGAAATTTTAAAGCCATAAAGATCAGATCCAACAATACAAAAAACTTAACAAAAAATATTGAACTGTTAAGCTTCAAAAGTAAGTCATTTTGGTTGGAGTCTGCAGCAGAGGATTTGGCCAAGTAAACTTTATAAAACAAGTTTGACATGATCATGGTACATCAGCCACAAGGAAACAGGTGGATAACAGCACTGTTGAAGCTGCTTCCAACACTCTCACCAAACTGTGACATTTTACCGTTCATCCGTTTCAAAGATTATGAGAGCTTTACAACTTCTGACAATCAATAGCATTGAAACCATACCAGTGCATGTTAGTAAATGTCCTGTTGTACAAATACCTTTGCTGGTTGTACCAATTGCAGACTGCACACCATATTCCTTACCAGCATAACATCCGTGTGACCTTTTGAAATGTGATCTAACAGTACATTATATGAAGGGTAACTGTCCACAGTAAAAAAATACTTAATGCAAGATTGGCTTTATAATTTCAAGTCCATGTTATGTCCTAAAGATCTTGTGAAGTCCATTTGAATATACTACAGGCATCCAGATTGAAATGCAATACTTCCCAGCCAGGTTAAGTACCAAGTCTTTTATTAACAATCTCAACAATGTTCAAGGGTCCATGGTTTTGAACAAGTAGGAACGCCTACCATTTTCTTCAAGGACAGAAACATCCATTTCATGTTGCTCCAAACATTCTTCATTCACTTCAGAAGATGGCTCAGGTGAAACAGCTTTCTTTGCACGCTTTGAAGGTGACTCTTTCAAAGATGAAGACAGGCGTTTCGATCGTCGACGTGGCATAGCAGAAGTTAATTTACTTAAAACATGCAAATTGCCTTGCTCTACATTAAAACAAATACGGTACAATATAAATCTGATAAAATTGTAAGAAACAAAGGGGTTCAAACATGAAAATTATTTTAAAAACTTAGTTTTGTATAAATATATATGATGGCAAGTCTTCCAATTTTGTTTATTAATAAGTCAAGTTTCACAAAGAAATCTATGTGCAAATGTACATAGAGCCTCGCAACAAATTATTAGCCAAGTGAAGCAGCTAGCATTCATAATGAAAAATTACAACAAATGTGGCAACCACACTTACAATATGCATTTGATATTATTATGGTGTTACATACCAAAAAACATTTCAAATAACTAGTAAAAACTACTGCAGACGAAAAATAATCAGTAAAAACTACTGCAGACGAAAGACACCTGTTACATTTGTCAAATAAATAGTTAGTACACATAGATAAGTTGTGACTTTTTGTGAAACTATACTTTAGAACTAAATACTTCTCTAACTTACTAAACACATTTTGTTTTTCATGTACCTAACACTTAATGGAATAAATAATGTGTACTGTTAATAATACTGCAACCTGTTAATACCCGTCACTCTTCAACTTCATGGTGACACCACACATCTGGCTGGGAACAACTTATTCATGCAACCCACCCCCATATGGTCTGTGGGTAAATTTACATTTCTTCACAATTTGTATGTATAAACATTGTTTTCTGCCCGTGCCACTTGTTGTTGTAATGAAATGTTTTATCAAAATGCGTTTCTCTCTGCCTCATAACCATTATTGCTGCTCACTTCCTTCACCTGTATGCTTGCCTCACCTGCTCATCTGTACATGCCTCAATTCTTCACACATTGCTTGCCCACCATCATCTGTGTTATGTTGATGTCTTCACCCATTGCTTGCCCACCTTCATCTGTCTTATGTTGATGTTTATTGTGTTGTTTTTTTTACTCTGTATCTGTACTAAAATTTTACTCATTTGTTTTGTATTAACTCAGGTTTTCACTTTTTCCGGTAATATTTTGGGACTTTTCAGTTTATATGCCTGATCACTGAAATTTTATGTCCTGCAGACGAATCTGGTTAATTGCATAAACAGTTTGGAAGCTTTTTCATGCATTTAACCGAAATATGCATTTATCTCTATCAAACAAATATCCACAAGTTTGCCACCTTACTCCTGTCCACATGCGTGTTACCTGATACTGTTGGTATCTTGTAGCTTAACGATGAACACAGAGATATTTAGAACTGTGGGATATAAAAGTGCTTCTCACCATGCGTTACTGTTACGTCACAGGTGGCGTATGCATAAGTTTTCAAATTTCGAGATCCACAGGCCTATCTATAGCCACTGCCAAGCATGAAATAATAAAAAACCTCCACTGCAAATGAACATTACATTATTCGATACCCTGTAAAAGGCAGAGCTTGGTTGCGAAGGTTTGATGACTTAAGCGGAGTCGCTAAAACCGATATTTTGCATTGTGCAATGAGAACTAAATGATAGTAAAAATAATTTTATTGCACAAGGTGATATTACACAAGAGTAAAAGAAGCCTATTCTGAAGTTTGATAATTTTTGCCTAGTATCTGAGTTTCACAAAGGTTCAGGGACAAAATTTAGGTTTCAACAGTTGTTAATGAATAAAATTGTTAAATATCGCAAACATCCATGCTTTAGATGTTTGGGGGAAGCGCAAATTTATTTGCAGTATTAAAATATTTTTCCTTTTCTTTTATCTGTTTATTCCTTTTGCAACGCAACTTTTTTCCACTCCGGTTTCATCATCAAACCTCCGTAACCAAGCTCCGCCTTTTACAGGGCACCCATTATTCATCTCTTTTACATCATCATTGTTTATCATCATGGCACTAAGATGAACACTGAAACAACGTACAGTACGTACTGTGCACAGGTGACAACTGTAATGCAATGACAATCATTCATCATCATGCCTAATAGACTACTTTATTATTGCACAGTAATTGAATACACTACAGTAGGTATTAGTAAATAAACTGTTACAGTCATGAGTCATGTAGTTACGTATAGTCAAACTGCAACTCTACACTGTACAGTGAGTAAGCGGAGCGGCACAGTATGTTTTTTCAATTTGTGTTATTAGACATTGATTATGACCTTTCTTTTTCAATGATTAAAAATACAGTCAAATCCATTAATTAATCAAACCTTCACCTTGTTTCAAGACAGACAGTCATCTGCAATCATTAATTAATTTCTACGAATATGAAGAAATTATCATGGCTTTAAGCCAAAGCTTGCCTCACTAATGGAGTAAACCCCACCTTTTTAAAAGTATTTACACAAAAAAGCATTACACCATAACTCTGCAGAACATGACAGTGTTGCCACTCTGTAATGAAGAAAAACCCAGAATGTACCTCGAAAAAAAACGATATAAATAAAAAACCCCAGACATACAAAATGTTTAAAAAAAGTCAAAACCAAACTTCAAAAGCATGCTACCGGTACTTGCACATAAAAATTAAGGTAATGTGCATTATTTGCATCAGATCATAGTTTTAACAAAGATTAAGGCTCTTTTTAAACATACTGACAATCACAATTTACAAGTAGGCCTGGCTAGCAGCAATCCAAATGTATGAAGTAACATAAAAAAGCTATGTTCTTTTCATTAAAAAAAAAGTTTAATGTTTTCTTTTACTTTCACTTAAATCAAATGCACAAATTACAAACATGTACATGATTATGATACATTCAAGGTCGTATACCTTTCTTTTCACCCTAACCATTACCATCCATATTCCATTGCATTCATTGCAATAGGCCTAATATTTGACTACAAGTTTAACATTCATATATCACAATCAATGCGCCCATACTGAAGAGATTCTCAACCACAGCATTTTAAAAACCAAAAAAGCATTCCAAGATTACGCACAAACACTAAACAGCCCTTGACATATCAGCGATANATCAGAGTCAGAGTGCTGACCTCTATGNCTAAATTAGTGCTTAATCTGTAAACCATTTTATTTCAAACAATTTGGTTAAGCCTAGACCCACTAGTATACTACTTAATCTGTGCTGGCTACTGATGACNCTGCATATACTGACATAGCCTATATTTAATATTACTTAATAGGCCNACTTACGCCTGTGAAAGAAACTACTCTACTGTAGTGTATTCTTGAATCGAATGGCAAATACAGTAATACAACATACATTTCTAAAATTTGACCAGAGTCAAAAAAAAACAGATTTTCAATGAAAACCCCAGAATCCCAGACAAAACAGAAAAACCCCAGATCTAATGGAAAAAAACAGCAGTGGCAACTATGGCACCACTGAAAACAGAGACCAACCACGCTTTTCGCTCCTTGCTATCCGTGCCGCCATTTATTATGACGTCATAAGGACAAATAGTAAAGTTCAGCAATATTTTGCCCCAGTAATTATGAAAACAAAAGCTGAATTTTCCAAAATAATCGCAAACGCCAGCAAGGCGTTCATGATTATATATTATACATACGGGCATCTAAACGAAAAGGTTTATTTCCTAATAAAGTCAAAACCGACGAGTATCAACGGAAAATACCAAAAGATAGAAATTAAATCAGACTGCACTTCTCTAAATCCATTCATATACGGAAAAATCACTATATGACTGTAGTCCTATTATCCTACGTTGGACTAAGAAAAAACTATTCACCGCAGTGCATCAATGCAAAACTACTTCTCTGTCCAATTTCACACTGTAAATATGTGAATACTTGGGACAATGACCAAAAACACGAGTCAGACTCGACTGTTTGACTTAATCGCGTCCCTGATCGCGGTGATTTCGAGCATGCATACAATCATATTTATAAATCATTTTTAAGAAGCATTGCACAACTTGTAAAAATGAATAGGCTCAAAATAAGGCTAAAAAATCAGGCAACGAAGCAGAGGAATTCTGACAATCCGCAGTGGAAGGAACAGAAGCTAGCAGAAGTGTTGACAGTAAAAGACATGATATGCAACAGCCAGCAGACGTGGCCAGGTAGGCTATCAGGGGTGCTGGGGTCGACTCCGACAGGATACCGCGTTTTTTTCCGGACATGGACCCGGAGCCGGGTACCGGAGTCAAAAATTTGGGAAAAATATGGACGCAGGTCCACAGTCACTTTTCATTTTCCGCCGTAACAGGACTCTGAGTGGTCTTTATGAATGTCATTTCTCAAGCAAAAACATTGCCTACTTTCCGTTGCATCGACGTTAGCCCTAGCATGGACAAGAGTCGGATTCTTAAATTAAAAAATATTCGGACCCGGTGTCAAGCGAAATTTCGGACCTCTGCGAAATTGCTGACCTGTAATTGTTTGTCAGTTATTACGCTTCTCAGAGTAAGAGAATGTAGTTTGGCAATTACTTTTTTGATGTGTGTTGTGTAAATTAAAAAATTATAGTTAGATGTTCAGGTGCCCACAACAAGCTATAGTACGTGAATAACTTTAACCATTGGAAATTTTCGGACTTAGTCGTTGACCTCAATTATTTTCTTTTTCTCGCCCAAAGCAAGCCCTAACTCAACACACTTACTTAAACACGAATCCCTAAGCCGTCATCATCAGTTTTGTCAGCGTATTTGATATGTAGAATGTTACTCTGAGCATGCGTACGTGGAGTGAAGTCAGAAATTTCGCAATTCAGAAATTTCGCTTGACACCGGGCCCGGGTTCAAAAGTTCAGGAACAGGAGCGCAGCAGAGGCAAACACGGATTTCGATTGAAATCCTGCGGATTTTCAGCTTTTTTACGCATTTGGATATTATAAATTCTGCATAATTGAATTTGGATTGCATTCGGATTTAATAATCTCGCTATAGTCCGGTTCCAGTCCAATGCTCATCTCTGCGACATACTGTACTTGGTAATTTTCCTGATATGATATCTTACACTTTACAACAGCGTTTCACAGTGCATTTCATGCTCATAGCACTTCCCTTGGAGTCTGCGAACCGGTGGTTTAGTTAGACGTGTCGGGCTTTACATGCAACCAGTTTTGATTTTTCTGGCTGGCATGAAAAAATTTACCTTCATTAAATCTACCCAAACATTATTCGAGATTTTATTGCGCATGATGCAAAGCGCTATTTTAAATATGGCAGCTCTAATGAAGCATATATGAGCAAATTAGAACGTTTTCTCATGTAAAACAAATGTTTGTTTGTTTCAAGCTATTTTATCAACAATTTACTGCCATTGGCCTATAATGAAAGCTATTGACTCTTTTTCGCGCAGTTGCTTTGGATGCACAGAGATCTGCTTTTGCAAAACTGTCGAGCGGGTGAGCCTGCGTCAGGGATATATAGAACTTAAACAAATCCCTGGCCTACGTTTTTATAACTGGACAACGTAACCAATGAAGAAAAATAGCCTGACAGCCTTAGCCTGCTGTTAAAGTTAACCGAAAGAAATAATGTGAATGAACAATCATATCTGAGCAGTTTCCTTGTCCATACGAGGAGAACAATATCTATCATTGGGTTGTACTGCTGACAAATGACAGCAAAGTGGGTAAAATAATTTAGCTTCACAGTAATTGAGATTTTCTGATATACTTGAACGCTTCTTTTCATTCAACCAACATTTTTGACACTAGCTGCTTGTTTCAGCCTGAGTCAAGTGTTTGTTGGGGACGATGTGCAACCAACAGTGACAGCAGTTTTCCTAAGCATGGCGCTAAGTAAACATCATCGGACCTAAAACACTCAGGCGAAATGAACCACAATGATACCTTAGTACCCACCTTGCAGAAAGCATTGGTTGATGCAGATTCAGGTCAAGAACAGCAAAGGGTTATATTTTTTTATCAGGCTTATGGGCAAAAATTTGCTACAGTTTCGCATTGGTCAAATTCGGAAATGGAAATTCATATGCTTTTTAAAGCATTTTTGCAATTGACCATGTCGTCCTGAACTACTGAGGCAAGCACAAGAGAAAGATGGCAATTCGGGGCATTAAACTAACGTGAAAGCAACCAGCAGCAACAGAGATCCCTCGACGAGCTCACTGTACTGATACTAGGTTGCACTATCATTATACAGGGATAAGTGAATTACGATAATTCGCTTGTGGTGAATACCACAGTGACATGTTACTCATGGGCACCATCTGGCAGTGACCAATTATTTACAAGTGAGGCCATCTCCAGGCCGCCACAGCATCAATATTTTCTCGTGGACTTCCACTTTTTTTTGTAATAAATCTCCTCAACCTGTGGAAGTAAACTTATGGAATTCATCTTGTTTTGAACTTCGCAATTTTCAGTTCTGTTTTGGAACTGTATTGTAGATTATTGCATTTAATCTGTACGCTTGTTTCATTGAAGATTCTCACATCCATCGAAATTGTACATCGTGACGTGTTTGTTCAAATTTGGAGCATTGACGCAGCCTATTATCCAGTGATGCAAAGTACAAGCCTGCGCTCTCTTATGTATCATGTCATCAACGTTACGGAATTGATGTGACTTTCGTTGTTCAACACCCTTTTCTTGACCTATAATCGTTATAGTACAGTGATGACAACTACCTACTGTAGTAGTAACACTTATGCCACACTTCATCATTATTCATATCTGTGTAGTCTGGTGCTAATGATTCGTTTGTGCTGCATACCAGAAATGAGCGGACCAACATATTTTTCGATGAAAATCCAATCCTGATTTTNAAAACTCAGTCCAAGCACAGTCCGAAAATTTTTTCAAATGTAAAGTCCAAGTCCTAATGAAGTCCANAATTTTTAAAAATGCATCCTTTTCACAACAAAAATATCGTATTTCTATTCCATCAATTCAATCCAAATCCGGTCGGTATCCTAAATTTTGAAGTGATTTACAGGCCGGATCCAATCCAAATTCAACAAAAGTTGATATAGTCCAGTCCAATCCAAGTCCAGTCCAATGCTCATCTCTGCTGCTTGCTGTACTTCGTAATTTTCCTGATATGATATCTTACACTTTACAACAGAGTTTCACATTGCGTTTGATGCTCATAGGCCTTGCTTACATTGGAGTCTGTGAAGTGTCACCTATTATAGTGTTGTGAGACAAAGATAGAGTATATGCTATTTGACTTTGTTTCCAAGGAATTTTTTGTATTGTCTATATTACGTCATGAGGAAAATGTTGTGCTAGGGCTATTTTGTGTTTAGTGGAACTGATGGTATTTTGGATTTATAAAGGATTTTGAAACTGCCAGTTTTTCCGAATTGGGTTGGATGTCGAAATGAAATTGTTGGATTGAACTTGGATTTGCAAAACCGAAATCCGTTCACCTTTAGAGCGGAGTCGGAGTGTGAACGTGTAACTCCGGAGCCTACCCACCTTTGACGAGTGGCCGCTTCGCCGTTGAGCCATTACACTTCAAAATGGATGGAACTGGCGCAGAATCGATAGGCGGGGTCAATCAGCATTGTAGCAAAGATGAGTGGATTGTATCACTTACAACCCAGATCCAGTCCTGAATTTTTTGAACTAAGTCCAAGTCCAACCATAGTCCAAAATTCTTTTAAATGCAAAGCCCAAGTCCATATTCAGTCCAAAAGATTGTTGGGCCTCACGCAGCGCTTTACCTACTCGGCCAAAGGAACGTTCCAATGTTTTTTTCACCATCTGGGATGATATGCCTTTGACTGGGGATGTTACTTTTTTGCGCGCTGCATGTAGCAGCCAGCCGCGCTGTTACAAAATTTACAAAATACAGATTTTAACAAAAAAAAATTCAGAAATTTTTGTCCATTAACTCAGTATCAATCTGGTCCTAATTCCATATTTTTGAAATGATTTATAGCCTGAATCCAATCCAAATCCAACAAAATTCGTTATAGACAGGACCCAGTCCAATCCAAGTCGAGTACTCATCTCTGCATTGTAGGTAGACCTTCCCAAGCTTGACCACATAGCAACAAAATCGGCGGTTTTGAGCAGGGTTGCGGAGTTGGCGTTGCACGATATCGGACGTTTTTGGGTAGAGTCGGGGTTGCATTCCTAACCTGCGAACACTAGGAGTCGGAGTTGGATTTTTTATCGAACTTCTTCGCCGGAAGTCCAAATCAATCATTTTTACATGGCACTCCTAAGTCAGGAGTCCTAGCTCGTGCCTGTTGAAACTATTAATCAGAGGTGGCCGGAGTCACTTTCTCAGACTCCGACTCGGCTCCTGTCAGAGATGAGCACGGATCAGAACTGGATCAGGACTGAAGCCAATTTTGTCCGGATCAGGACTGGATCGGACTGAAAAAATTTTTGTTGTTTTGTTGTGATTATTCTAACCACACCAAAAATGTTAGTTGTGATGTCATTTTACAGATTTGTATGGTAGTGTATACTTTGCCCTCAATGGCAAAAATTGTGCTGGGACTATTTTGCTATGCATCCATCTTTTTCCATACTCCACATACAGCGTTGAGTTCGTAGTATTACTATTAGCACCAAGTGGTGAACATTGTCAAGATGTTAGTGTCCATGCCTGCTGTGCGAGTGTTTAGTAGTTTGCTCTCTCCATTGCTTTGGCTTAGCTGGTACAGATCAAACCTTTGATGGGAGTGCTTTCTATGTAGGCCTACTTTTACAAAGGTTTCGGGTTTAGGTTAAGGGTTAACGTTCAGAGTGTAGAGTTAGGTTTAGAGTTTATGTTTAGGGTTTAGTTTTGGGGCTTAGGTTTAAGTTTTGAGGCGTTGGGTTTAAGTTTTGGGTTTAGGTTTTGGTTTAAGTTTTGGGTTTCGGTTTGAGTTTACGTTTTGGGTTTATGTTTCAGGTTTAGGCTTTGGGTTCAGGTTTCGTGTTTAGGTTTCGTGTTTAGGTTTCGTGTTTAGGTTTCGGGTTTATGTTTCGGGTTTATGTTTTGGGTTTAGGGTTTGAGTTTAGGTTTTGGGCTTATGTTTGGTGTTTTAGGTTATTTGACAGAGACTATGCTGTAATCCAAGTGTATCATCCTTGTCACTTAGCCAAATCGACCAATCGAGTTCGCTTAATGGCAAGATAACTCAGCTGTGCTTTTGCTTCTGATGGCAAAATAAACAATGTTTTGTTAAATTTTGGAAATGCTAAAAGGTTGTGTATATTTTGCCTCATGAGCCAAAATAAAATACATGGTTTTACATGGGCGGATCAGGACTAGATCGGACTGATTTTCAAAAATTTTGCGGAACAGGACTGGATCGGATTCAATTTTTGCGGATGAGGATTGGACTCGGACTGAAAAATTTCACAGTCCGCTCATCTCTGGCTCCTGTTCCAACATGTTTGAAACCGGATTAGGAAATTTTCGAAATTTGAGAATAGACTCCTGTTCAGACTCCGGCTACCATCAATTCAACCGAAAATTACCTATGCTTTCACTTAAGACATAACCACGCAGGCTCCTGTTACTGCCCAAAATGTAAAGTGACTCCGGATCCGGGTCCGTTTTTTCACAGATTTTGACTCCGGCTCTGGATCCGAAAGAAAAAGCAAAATACTGCCGGAGTCGACTCCGGCATTCCGGATCCATGGCCACCTCTGCTATTAATATTACAAGGAAACATAAATATTAAGAATTTTTATGTTATGTTTTATGTTCAGAAAATTTAAAAATTATCAAATAGAGAATAATTCTATATCTGGCTACTTGCTCTCGTCAGTGCCGGATTAACAGTAGTAGCAAATGTAGCACTTGCTACGGGCCCCGCGCTTTTGGGGGACCCCGCGGTCCATTGTGTTAAATTTTTCTTTAGTATATGCAAGGGTGGATATTGGAATTTGGGTGCCCGAGGCAAACTCTCAGAAAGGGGCCTATATTTTACACACGTTATACAAAAGCTTTATTCATTGAAAGCAAGTTTAATTTTTTTGATTTTCTCTGGGAATTTGTTTCTGCGTGAAGGTCCATTTCACACTGTAAATTGTTTGAAGTCATTTGATTTTCTATTGTTCTTTGCCTACACATTAGACTTGTTGAAGGTCCCCTTTTGGCATATTTGCACAGAACTTTTGTTTTAATTTGACAAACATGTGACTTGCTTCAGAGCTTATTAAACGTGCCTCTAGACTCTAGAGCAGGGGTTCCCAAACTGGGGTACATTTACCTATTGGAAGGAGTACATTTAACGTTAGCAATTGAAGGGAAGAATGTTTACATATTATTCATTTCCAATCATTTATGCATATATCAGTGAATACAATGGGCGTCTAAATAATTTCTTCCTTAGGGGGACAACGTCGGCCTTATCCTCACCCTTTTTCGGTGGCTATAGATGCAATGCAAACTGATGTTCACAAAGCACTCAACCCTTGGGGAACAGTCACAAAAAATGGGCTTCGTTGGCAGCCATAGTCAGGTATATTGTGATAATTTTCTCCATAGGTTATTTAAAGATTTTCAAAACAGGGTACTTTTTTCACAAAAGTATTGCCATTACGATTAACGAAACCACAAATTACGATTTTATTTCACCTAGGAAGACTTGTTAGTGTCATTTAGAAACAAGAGCTGCAAACGCCTGAGATCTCGTCCGAAGCGATCAGTCTATGAATAAAATCTTGCTTGTCTTTTATTTTTTTCATGTGGAATGCTCATGGTCATCATACATAAACCGCTCAGGTAGACTGGTATGTTGACACGACTATCGGACAATTCACTGAAGTTAGAATATCATGCAGGCTTAAAAAAATTTAGCAGATGAATTATGAAAAGTCNCCACAANAAATGTAGCNTTGCACTCAGTTCTCACTCAGAAGTCAGAAATAAACTTTAACGATTAAGATGTATTNCCACAAACCTGCATAAGTGCATAGACGTATTCTAACAAGTCACGCAGTTTCATACTATGTGAAAATAAGCCTGCATAAGCGTAGTTTGATTAAGCTA
>JGI24158J21664_10008797_pt1 | contig 13453 bp, 9 predicted proteins | sample Ectturendosymbi3_FD_21664 | JGI IMG/M metagenome (IMG submission 21664) | reverse complement strand
AATTTCACTTCAGTGAAATTTTCAAAATTAACTCCAGCCTGATGATGCATTGTTATGAAATAATTCCGTCCTGAAAGGCTTGACTTTGCTTTAACCCTTGGCTTGGGGGCGGCACTTTTCGACTCGCCCCGGGGCGGCACTTCCCCGTGTCGGGGCCCTGCTGATTCATAAGGTGCAGGTGTTGTTGTAACAGCGCGGTTGCATGCACATCATTTGACAAAAGAGCACATCGAAATTCTAAAACATCTCGCGCGTTCTGTTTATGTAGCATACCATGAAACACTGCATAGTGTCGCGATAAGGCCGTCTGTTGGCGGTCATCACCCTTTGTGGTTTGTTCCAAGTACCTCGGTGCCCTGACCATCTCTCTTGCAAGATTTGTTTACTGTTTGGCCAACATCCCGTTAATGGCATATCACACAAGTCACCCACATAAATACTATAATTTACACATGCCAGGATTTGGTTCAAATGATTTGTTGTGTTTTCCACGGCAACCACAAAGTGCACAGTGCTTGCAAGGCCCTCTCCAACATTCGGTTTGTTTTTTGTCTTAAAGCAAGGTAATTGGTTCAATTTTGGTGGTTCTTATGTAAGTAATCGTTGCTTTGGCATTTAAGCTTCATTGTTTCTTTGATAGAGCTAGCAGGTGGGGGAATGATGTGGACCAAACCTGTGGGTCATCTTTCTTGTTACATTTTGTGGGGCGCAGACTTTCTTCCCATTTTGATGCCATTGCTGTCATGTCATTTTTCATGTCCAAAGGAAAGTTTGAGAGGATCGCTTTTTCTTTAAGTCGACTTAGGCTGGTGAGGTAATCTTCTTTCCTTTGGTTTACAGTTGAGGCAATCTTCTTCCTCTTGGGTAACATATGCACGTGAACTTGTACACTTAAAGACTGTAAGAGATATTTAAGGTATTGTATAAATACAGTAAATCATATCTGCAGATTATTTCAAGCTCATCACAGATTTTCATTTGTACATGATACTAGGTTAACTAAAACCCGGCTATTTTCATTACTGAAAACACGTTAAAACTCAGATAGTAAAATGTTGAAGTACGGCGAAGAGCATGTCGCAGCGCAATAGAAATCTAGTAACAAACTCCTTTAGAAATAAAAAATAAGCCGTCTTTAGAACTTTTCGTAGCCCAGTATAAAAATTGTGTTACCAAGGCCGTTTGTTAGCTGTCATCATTCTTTTCTAGAAATAACGTTGTTATTTTTCCCTTTTGCATGCATGCATTATTCAAGTGCATTAACTGTATAGGACTTTTATTACGTGAGTAGTTCCATGAGATATTGCTGTCATCTCTTACTTCATTTGCTTTTGCTGTGTACACTTTCTGCATTATACTCTCGTATGATGTAGTGGAATGCCTTCAGTCTACAATCGCTTTGCGATCATTGCAGATCATGTATAAAACAAGTAGCAAACGAATTTCCGTTCCCATGCATGAGACACACATTGCAGCCCTGCACTAGTCCATAGCGGGCGTGACGCATTTCCGTCTTTGGCTATCACGAGCATTTCAATTACAGTATTAGCGAAAACTGCAAACATTTTATGTGACAAATTTAATCCAGTTTCTTCCGATTGCTTAAAATCCATTGCATCACATTTTGCATCTACTGATCCTATAAATACATATTGCGCACATAAAATCTTATACTCAGAGTAACAGACTTTTTCTTGAATTAACTAACCAACTACTTCATTTACACTATTAATAACTTCGCACTGGGGGAGTCTGCGCCCCAGGTGACCCTGGTCATTCGCAGCTTTCCGCTCCCCAATATGTTTTATGAATCGTACCATTTGGAACTTATCACAGCATTATGCAGCGGTGCTGAGAATCATATAAACCGTGCTAGCGCCACCTACATTTGCTTTTCTATTTCTGCAACAAATCCATGCTCATGTCTTTTTATGAATCCGTGTGTTCCTTGTTAGTGCCATGTTCGCTTAAGTTCTGCTCCGTTGCGTGTTGGTTTGAAGACGTTTAACAATTAATAAACAATAATCTATTGCTATGTTTGAATGCATTGCTACGTTTAGAAAGCCTGACATGTGCAAACTACTGTATTTATGTGGCGGCTTGCGTGATATGCAACCAACAATATGTTGGCCAAACAGTAAACAAGTTTTCCAAGAGAGGTGGTCAACACACCGAGGTACTTGAAACCAGCCAGAAGAGAGGGATAACAGCGAAAAATGACCTAATGCAGCATTCTATAGAGTTATATGGCATTCGTTTATGCCTCTTACACTATTACTTTTGTAGAACAACCCAGCTTCGACTCTCTGGATACCTGTGAAGGTGAATGGCGTAACAAACTAAACGCACAAGTTTATATTCAAAAGCATGGTCCTCCTTCATGTAAAATAATTCTTGACCCTTTTTTGTCAACTTACGAGGTTCATTGAAATATTTTTTGTCATTCAGTTGTTTGATCACCTTTCTTACCACAAATGAACTGCTTATTTACAGATTTTCTTGCGCCCTTTCCAACGTTTGTCAATTAAAGGCCCGCCCTAGAGTAGGTCTGTCAACCTTGTGACCTCAAAATCGCCTTTCGGTTTAATACCCTCTCTGGCCCATTTGTGTTTTTCACCGCCGCATTGCTCGTCGACAAGGTTTTGTTGCTCTGTAATTGGCATCAGACATTTTTTCAGTTTTAGTGAAAGCAATTTTATGAGAACGGCCTATTTTCCAGTTTTTTTACCTGTTGCAGCTTATGTTTCAATTCGTTCATTTTAGTCTTGAGTTTTTATTGCCTTCTCTGCCCTTGCCTCAGTTTTTCAGCATTTCACCGATAAGCAAATGCTTGCATGTTTCAGGACTGATGATGAGTAGACTTACGTGAAATCGGTTTCCTATCAAAAAATTTTGCTCATTGATACGACTGCGGCAATTTAGCGGAGAATAATTATTCGAACACAGATATGTGCAAGTTCGAATCGTCGCATACAAAAGTCATGAAAGCAGAGCCATGTCGGCTGATTTCTCGAAAGCTTGCAGCAAACCTAAAGCTTTTCATTGTTAAACGTATTAAGTGTAAAGGAATAAAAAATGTTTGAAATTCAATAGGCACATTTGCGCTGAGACACATCAATGCAACGGTGAAAATATTTCGTGTGTAATTTCTGGCACAGATAATGTTATTATAATGCAATCTATTATAATCTAAAGCTCGTGAGCTTGCGTGATACAAGTGTTGCTTCGTCGCAATTGTCTGTCGGTTTCGACAATGGCAGTGGGTCTAAGTAATAACCAACTTAACCAATTTTATCATCAGCATAAAATGTTGCAGAAATTGCATATCGCAGTGACTGTGTGCGATCGCGGCAAGCACTATGCGCACAATTTCAAAAGTTTCCGTGAAGACCTGCACAAGTGCATTTTATTTGTGCAGACGTATTTCCTAAATTTAGAGGAGACACTGGTCTTGTGCAGCTTTTTCCCTTACAAACTGCTTAGCAAACCCTTTTTGTTTGCAGTTGGAAAGGAATGCGGAAGCTGCCTGAAGGGACAAGTGATGTGTTCCAGGAACGATACATCTGTTGGCAAAACAAAATGCATCAACCGCGCTAAAATTTGCGATGGAAACTTTGATTGTCCAAATCATGAAGATGAAAAGAACTGTACAATAAACAAAGATCAAATATTCACTTGTGCTGATGGTTCAAAATACATTCAGAAATACAAGCACTGCGATAGTAAGTATAGTTAAAGTTATTATTTTGCTTGTTTTTTACTGTAGTATTAAAATGTGTCCAATTTCTGGAATTTTTTTCAACATATTTTTTGCCCCTCGAACACTAAATTCACTGCAAACCGAAATGTAATTCAGAAATTTAGATTTCTACTTGCAACACCATCTTCTTTATAAAGTACCACAAGAAACGAACGAAATATGCTATTTGGCTAGTTGCCAATGCCCTTGGGAGAAAATTCAGTCCCTGGTACAACGTATTATTTGGGCCCTCTTGTACAAGTTTAAGTCGAGGTGAAATCACTATCGTAAGGTCACTGGAATTAGTTTTAGTTAAAATGGTTCTTACAAAATACATTTCATGGCTCAAAAAATAAAATAAATGAATTTTCAGAGTGAACAGATTCATCAAGTCAGTTTTTGAAAATAGTACAGCACTTAATCAACAATTAGAGCAATTTACCGAAGGAACAACGTAGAACAATTTACTGTTGCACTTTGTTCCTTCGAAACAAGAACAATTTACAGAAGGAACAAAAAACAGTCTAAGCAAACTGGCCAAACTAACAGAAGAAAGGAAAACTATGATTTGCCGAGCGGATAATGACGGGAAAATTATTATCCTTTTTTACAAAGATTACGACACTATAATGACCTTAGCACTGCAACAGTTTGCAAAAAGGAATGTGCCTGTAAACGGATGCTACGCGTACCTTGGCAAATTGAGAAAAGATTGTAACGACCTTGTTGTTGAATTCCATGCTATGGGTGCATTGAGGGATGAAATGCTGCTATACACAGCTGGAATGAAATGGAAGAACAAGTAATACCGAAAGAACAGTGCATCAGCAAAATTTGTCCGTTGCAATACACCGGCTTACCCGCTTTTCAAGAGACACAAGTTAACCAAAGGAAGATTACAGCAGCTTAAACCCACTCAAAGAAAAAGCGATCCGCTCAAACGTCCCTTTGGACATGACAAATAACATGATAGCAATGGCATGAAATTAGGAAGAAAGACTGAGCCCACCAAAATGCGAAACGAAAGATGACCCACTACACCCTTCACCCACCTGCTAAGTCTATCAGATAGAGAATAAAAGTTAAACAAGAAGGCCTACAAAAGACCTACCACAACTGGGCAGAAACTACAAGCACCTTGCTTAAAGCAAAATAAGAAAACTTCCGGCCGAACCAAAACTTGACATACGCAAAATATGGTATTTATGTAGCGAATTGTGTAATACGCCATGAAGAGTATGTTGGCCAAACTAGAAATAAATTTTCCAACAGATATGGTCATTGTACCGCAGTAATTGGAACAAACCTGATTGCAAAGATGACAATGACCAAATGATCTTATTGTAGTACTATATTCAGTGTTCCATGTCATCGTACATAAACCATCTATACATGAAGTTTACACTGTTACTTTTATAAAACAAGGCAGTTTTTGCTCTCTGGGCACTTGTGAAGATAAATGGTATCGCAACGTTGACGCAAAAATCAATATTCAAAGCATGATCCTCCGCCATGTGAAATGATTCTTGCACCCGTTTTCGTTGTTCTTTGACTAGTTTGACTTATTTCATCACCAAGCGAGCTAGCTATGTCGTTAACTCCAATCAGAAGCTTTCAACACTTAATTTTTAAGTACTCCCTAGAGCACGAGTCACCAACCTTTTTTACTCCTGTACAATAAAAAAATTTTGTTCGCACCTCGAACCCTCTACAATTTTACGGTTTATGAACAAGAGCCAGCTTTCAAACGTTTAGAAAGAAATTTGAATTTTTATGTAAACAAATCAAAGATATGGACAAGAATGGAGGACACAGATTAAAATTAGACTATACTCTACAAAAAATAATCACTTGCTTGAAATATGTACAAAATAATAAAATCAAAATGTTAACTTCCAAGAGTTTGCTAACGTATTTCAGTTCGATGACTCTCTTGTTCCTGTTTCGTGCTAATGAGTTTGCAAAACGTTAAGCTATGTTGCTGATAGCAACCCACATGTCTGCCTGTGCATTCAAGCGATCTCTAGATTTTGTCCTAAAATGATATGTATTTATGAACAGGAACAACTTTTTAAGTCAATGTAGCAAGCAAGTGTAGCGCTAATTTACATTTACATCAGACCCAAACCTTTCAGAAGGGTTCCCAATTCAAAATAGCCAATGGGGCTCCGAAAATGAAAATATGGGCCAACTCTAAACTGAATCTTTGCTCTTATTGTGAGATTAAATAAACTGCCGAGAGTTATTAGCATGTAGTTTCCAAAACTGACCTCTTACAGATTATCGGGACTGTCGTGACGGGTCAGATGAGATGGACTGCGACAAAATGTACATATGTGGCACTACCCGTGTCAACAATCGACGCAATGTAGATTTTCGACCTGGAGGTAAGTTGAAAACAACAGATAAACTTTTGTTTAAAAAAAATTTACTTACCTTTTTCTGTCCAGCTTGGGATTTTGCGGCTCCGAAGTATGCCGTATCTTGCGATGGAAAACCCGAGTGTGAAGATTTAGATGACGAATGCAATGCTACACTTTGTGGAGACTTGCAGAACAAAACCTACTGTACGCATGTGCAGGGAGTACGAGGTTTTATGTAAGTGAAAGTTTGCGCAATTCACAAAAAAACGTTGATTGAACAGCCAGTATAACATCAAACCAAAAACCAGTGATTTAAATTAAGCCATAACCTGCAATAAGAAATTATTTTACTGCTTGTTTTTGCGTAGATATTTCTTAAATGATTTAAAAGAATTTCAAACTTCAATTTGTAGCAAAGTTTTGAATTCATTTCACCAAGAAATGATGCGTTCATAGATTGGGTTAACAATTGGACCGAAAGTCATTTCTTGCTTCTAGTACCCGTACCATACGTTTTATGTTGTGCAGCTGCCCGAACTCTTTGTCTGCTTTGATTGGAAAGGAAATTTGTGACGCATTTCCATCTTGCAACGACACGGCGCCACATTTGTCTGAAGATGAATTTAACTGCCCAAATCGGTAAGAAAGTAAAATACATTGATCGTGAAAATGCATAGTGCAATGGAGCAAATGAGCTACAACCTATCAACTAGTAAAGCAAAACAGGTATGTTCGGAACTGCGTTTAGGAGTCAAGAACATAAACAAATTAAGATTAATGTTGTCGATGGAACTACTGAAGAAGTAAACCAGGCTGTGTACCTCGGAGTCCGCATTGACAACCAGTTAAAATGGCAACAGCAAATAGATTATGTGTGTAAGAAACGTGCATGTGCTTCGTATGCACTACTTAAGTGGCGTTTTTTTTCACCCACCTTTACTCTTAAAACTGTCAAACTGTCTACTGTAGTTCAGTGCTTCTCAAACTTATTTGTTCCATCGCCCCCTTTTCACTCTAGACACATCGTTTTCGATATCCAAGCCTGATAAAGTAAACATAGTAGTAGTAACTTTATTAGCGATTAGGAAGGTATTGCATTTGCATTTTCGTAGTAAACAGTTATCAAGTCAGGTGTCCCTAAACAAGCTAACACTAAACACATTGCAGTTAATGAAAAGGCCATGCGAAAAAGATAACTAGCAACGCAGTTGAAGGGGGATGTTTGCAGGATGATCCACACGAACATAAGGTAGTATTTTTATAGAATTTTATTTCAAGAAATCGATAAATACCAGGGTCTCCACCTTCACAAAACTTCTGAATTTTGGGAGACATTTTAGTGAGGTACAGTATGTGGCGTGCAGAGGTCTGGTGATGCCCAGGGCGACTGCTTGGTTGTACGCCCTCTACCAATTCTAGTATTGAGCAGTGGCGTATGGTGGTCATGGTTACTGGATATACGCTGTTTGTGACGTCAAAATATAACATTATATTCACGTTTCCAAACCATGCATATTATTCTGCACGCACTCTGCTTAATCGTACAATGTGTCACTGAAGCGCTCCAACTTAAGAGACTGGAGCAAAACATAGCACTCAACGCTAAGACAGAGCAGTTCATAACTGCAAAAATATCCAGCAATGCATTAAAACAGGGAAGTAGAACACACTCAGTGCTATGTCTGCGCAGTTCACAACTGCAAAAATACAGGGCTGCGCATAATAGTGGAGTAAAACACACTCAACGCTTCGACCGAACAGTTCACAGGTTGACATTTAAAACTTGTTGAATTACACAAGAATTGAGTATGCGCATAAAATACCTATGCAAGAAAACTGTGTTTTTTTACTATGTGGCTGCTTTATGTACAACTACTGGGGGGACAGAGAGGGACGCCGGAGCAGCAGTAGGACAGGGGACGCTAAAAGAGTTGAAGGCCATGGAAATTAAAAAAGACAAAAAGTTCGTTATCAAGTGCTGTATGTTTGTTTATTTTCATCAACAATGTCGACCGCAAAAATAATATCAAAAATTATCGAAAAACATTTTCAATTTCCTGGGTGCGCGAATAGCTGCAGTGAATTTACTTCAAGTCGATCTTGATAAGCCATGAAATTACCCATGATACTGTTATGAAAAAGCACCCCCAGCCCCGTTGTCTCCATTTTGAAAGGGCATCGGGACAATGCCGCCTCCATGCTCCCGTTCTCCGACGTCCCAGAGGATAGAACAGACTCGGGCTTGTGTGAGCCGTTATGATCAGTCCGCCTTAACTGCCAATTAATGACGAAACTCGAAATCGTGCACATATTGCAAGCACACGTATGCGGCTGTATTAGTGCACAGTCAGGGTTGCCCCATCGAAAAAAGAAATGGGAAACCAGTGATGCATAAAAAAGTCAGCTCAAACCATTAATGCCCAGCGTATGATTATTCATTCGCAAAAGTGACCTTCTTAATTCACATCAAAGGAAAACTAAAAACGTTTCACTATCATTTGTGGTTGGTATGTTACCACCTAGAGGCAGTTTATGATCCATGAGAGACTGAAGTTTTTGAAGTGACAACAAGTTTGTAAAATTTTAACAGTAAAATAAGTAGGTTTATAAAATTAAGTTTTTAGGGGTAGGTACTGACTAGTGAGGTTTCATACCCACAACATATCTTTAATACATGAATTGGCCTTTGGTTGTGTTTGCTAGCATAGTAAGCATCCTCCTACTACCCAAGATTTTCTTCTAACCTTTCAAATTTTCAACTGAGAAACACTTATAACCCTGTGTATGAAATATCATACGTTGGGCAGTAACGAGTGTCTCATGAGACATTTAGAGCTTAGACTACTCTTTCCAAAAATGTACTTTTTTAAAACAAATTTTAAGAGTGGTGATCAAAAGGTGCTGAGTTAGAGATGTAATGAGTCAGAACCATTGGTTCTGGTGAAGAATAGTCTCCACGGTGCTTTAACCTTGCCTTACAAAATCAGTAGTGTTGTTAGGGCTATGGACAAGGTTATACAGTATTATTCAACTTTACTCTCCCCTGTCTTAGACGCTTTGACCCTACTTTTGACAATGATGTGCATGGTGGTAAAAGTGCTGGATGGAATATTCTACACCAGACACCACTTGATTCGAAGTTTCATAATCATTTTTTGTTATACCAGGGTCTCGATACTACGGGACTCGGGCCAAATCTGGCCTACGAAGGCATTTCGTCCGGCACGCGAAGACATTTTTTCAATAATGAAAAAATAATATATTTACCAAAAACTTGTTGATTTGGTGGAATGCGTGTAACATATCCCGAAACAATCAATCACATTACATAAGATGTCCGGCCTTCAGGCTGCTGTGTAATAGCTTACGTGGCCCTCGAAAAAAGGTTGTAGGACCTTGTGGACAGCTTGTGTGTGCTTTAGCTAGGCTATAAATCAATGGACTGGACGATAATGTCTTATAGCAGCACAAATATCGTGTGATGTGAACACTCTATGGGATTAGCATATTACTCTCAGACCAACCCTCTATCTGCTGGTTACTGATTCACCAAACCTAGTCTGAAGTAGATCCTTGCTGCTCGGTTAAAGATGCAAAAAATCAATTTTGAGGTTGAGTAACAAGAACCAAGTCACAATGAAAACTAATCCCACAAACTTAGAAAAGAGAGAAAAAGTGTTGGTGTCACTCAACCAAACCTCATCAAATTTTACATTGAAAAGATAGGAGGATTTGATTTTTTTGATAAGTTGACAGGACTGTACTAAATTTGGACCCAATCAAGGAAGTAGCTTTGGCCATTGTTTAGGTTCGCAAATCTGTGGTTCATTTTAAAAATGTGTTGACTGAAGGATTTCACTGTTGGTTTTCGCAAGACAGACTGTGATTCTTTGCCAGCAGGAGAGATGCTCGTCCCCAAACAAATAAAGGATTTCTTTACGTTACAAGATTAGATGGGAAACATGGTATAGTGGACACAAAATGCACAGATACTCAAAGATTGTTTGATGCATGGAGCAAATGTATCAAATTAGTTTGCTAAAATTCAATGCGGGACTTCACCCACACAGTTATGGCCTCGGGGATTAATTAATTAATTTACGATTTTTTGGCCATAACTTGCCAAGCACTGATGCCAGATAGCCAACCAAGGGCTCTACAAATGCGGACATTCACTTTGTATAATTTAAAGGAAAACATTTCAATTGCCACTTGATCTTTTTCGCAGGGTCTGATTACGTAATCCAAAAATTTCCAAACCTCCCCCAATTGTGACATCACACCGAAAAATGTTTAAACACAAAAGTGCCCGATTTTTGAAAACCGACCGTAGGAGACGCTTTGCTTTTTTAGATGGTTTGAACAGCTCTCTAGCTCTATCGGTCGGAAAGTTATGACTGGACAAAGTCAAAGCCAATATAGTGGCTTTGCGGTCTTTACAGGGTAGACTCTTAGTTTTTCATTGAAAAGTGTTAAAACTGGCAGTTGCGCCAGTGCATATCCTTGAAATATTGATCCAACACAGGCCAAATTAGCAGCTGAAACACTCTTAAATGCCCAGCGTATGATATATCATAGGCCAAAAACAGGGCTTTAGAAAATGAATTTCATGAAAAACAAACTCAAACCAATTTCAGGAGATCATCTCGAATAACATATTACGGCAGAACTGAAAAATTCAAAGTTTGTGAATTTCGGGCATTAATGGGTTAATCAATAACTTGAAGTAGGACAGTTTTAAAAATTGGCTCAGAAAAACAATTAAACGTCCATGATTATCTTTCAATCCTTTTTTTGATTTTCCCATGATCATCCGATCTGGAAAAAGTCACGTCACTATCAGTTTGATTGGGTGTGCCCCGCAAACCTATAGAGTATAAGTCCGTGTAATTGAAGATTGTGTCAATTACTGGCATTTCAATACGTAAAAAGTGGTGTCGACAAAGAAACAAGTTTCGAAAAATTAAATCCATGCAGCAAGTGTTAGTAGCCTTATAATAGGAAAAATCATCTAGTTACAGAATTTTTATCTTTGTAGTTTCACTCTTTGGATGCCCCCCTACCTTGGATGCCGGGGCCGTCGCCCTGTTCGCCCCCCTCTGCACGCCTCTGGATGCAGTCGTAGATCACCTCGCTTATGAATTAACAAGCAGTTTCTTTGCTTTGAAAGCATTAAGGTGACAGCCGAAGTTAACTCAATGATCGTCAACTGAAGTTATCTCAATGATCGATCAGTGGTAGCGGTTGAACGTTTTCGCCCCTTTGTGTTGTTTGCCCATCTATCGCCCCCTTTGTTTTGTTCGTCTCCTTGCCTCTCAAAATCGCCCCCAAGGGGCGATTCCGCTCACTTTGAGAGCCACTGCTCTAGTTCATCCACGTCTTTCACACGGGCTGGCTTGCTGGAGTATTGCCACTATAACATCGCGAAAAAAGATCACAATCCTTTCAGAATAAAATCGTTCGACTGATGCCCCACAGCGATCAACGGACTCCGGCATCAGGTTTATGCACATATTAAATTCTACACAAATCTATCCGCACTAGCTATGTTTCTAAGTAATTTGTTGTTGAAGCAAGTGCATGCAATTCAATACTTTAAATGATAGAACATAAATGACCATACTCTGGCAGATAATAAACTAGTACCAATTATGCAAATCAAGAACTTCGTTGTATGATCCTCCACTCGCTTCAGCCAGAGAAAAGCAAATGTAGTTGAATGAATGCTCATTTTTGAAACTATCCTCACAATTTGTTTCTAATGTATGAAGTATTTATTTAAGTTTTAATTATATTATCTTTGTGGAAACTTTGCAAAAACCTGCAAATGACAAAATTTATTTTCGCTAAAAGCATATACCGGTACCTAGAAAACATTTAGCCTAAAATTAAAATTCAGCACCTCCCCTAAACTAAAGTTTTTTTCCTGTTTTCCAGCTCAGGGCTTAAAGCTGATGTGCAGTAGGTAAAAAATACTATTAGACACAAAAAAGCTTAGAAAGGCATTACGTGAGATGCCCAGCTGTGAGAAACTTCACCATGCAAACACGAAAAATTGTATTTGATTTGCTTATTGAAACAAGACTTCCCACATTGCAACCCAGTGCTTAACTCAAAGCAGCTTCCTTTGGCTCCAGCCAGGTATTGAAGAATTTCAGCTTGCATTAATGTAACTTAGTGAGCAATCGTTTGACAACAAAAAATTGCAAAATGAAACCGTCTAATGAAAAATGTCCAGACAAAGAAAGCACGAAAGCCTCGAAAAATACTATCCTGTAACGTATTGTTTCATTTCGTAGTTTTTTCTCGTGTTTTTCATTTCATCATGTTGAAAAATAGTGTTGCGCAGTAAGTCTACTGTCCTTCAAGTTTTTTTTCAACTTAGTCGCCAAAGGGCTTCTCAACTGGGGGTCCATGGACCCCTAAGGGTCCATGGTGACCTATTGAAGGGGTCCACATGCTTTTCTTATGAAGTAATACTTTCGTTGCTGACCAGCGATAAAGTCCATGATGTCTAAAGAACCCATATGAACAATGACATATCCACTTCGTTGCTAGTCAATGGAGCAAGTAGCAATTAGGGACAGTTTTGCATTCGCATTTTAGATGTAGCTCTGAGAATATGCTTTTTACTCGTCTTTTCGTTTTCTGATACCACTCCTAACATCGAAAAGCTTGTTAGCGATAAACGCATCCAAAAGTCTGGAAGCAGATCTACAGTAGCGTAAACTAATGTAGATAGAACAGTGTATTGAATGCAATGTGTAAACTGATTTTTGTGTCTGCTTAATTTTTTGGTTATCTGCTAAGGTCCACAGAGTTATCTGAAGAGGTATGGTGGCCCACGGACGAAAATGAGTTGAGAAGCCCTGGTTTAGTACTTCCTTATGGGGCGCCGTTCGTCAAAATATTATATCTGACAGATTTAGCACAAAAACTGCTATCTCTGCGCATATTTAGCTATCTCTGCACACATTTAGCTGTCTGGGCGCAAAGATAGCTGTCTCTGCACGCATTTAGCTATCTCTGCACAGAGATAGCTCTCTCTGCACACATTTAGGCATCTCTGCACATATATAGCTAAATCTGCATGCATATATAGCGCTGAAGCATGTCAGAGGAAAACATGGTATCCTGTCTGGAGAATAACTTGGTGTTCTGTTTCAGTAATCCAGACAAAAGCTAGGCTACTGCAAGACATGAATTCCCTGGTGTCATATAAAGCTAGATGGTTTCAGGTCTAAATTACACTGGTTTGATAATCACATTGGTTTGTGCAGACGATGGGCTACAGTAAACTTGTGGTGGTGGTCTCAGTGTTAGTGCCATTTTTTGCTTAAAGTTTCAAAGA
>JGI24158J21664_10008796_pt1 | contig 13453 bp, 7 predicted proteins | sample Ectturendosymbi3_FD_21664 | JGI IMG/M metagenome (IMG submission 21664) | reverse complement strand
TTGATACACTGTGTAACAACATGCCCCAAACGTGTCTTGGAACACTCATCGACGATTTCATAGAAAACCACATAGGTATAACTCTGAGTGTTGTTAGTACAAGTAACCGCATGGAAAACACTTCTATGCATGATTAATGTGACCAGGTGAAAGCTTTTAACAGGAGCTTAACAACAATTTTTAGCCAGCCCATAAAAATCACTTTACATNCCCTAAAACACATAAATCCTGCTAAGACACCAACTTATTGAAAAGCAAAGTTTTTTTGCAAGCATGTAGCTCTTGGACGTGGGAATTGACTGTCTTTTCAAGCGGACAACCGCATTTTTTAAAGACGTTATGGGGTTTGTAACAACTTACCCTTGTAACAACTCTACCCGGTCCCCCCTATTCCACGTTCGCTGTTTGTTTTCTAGTTTAGCCATCACGATGCACGATCTTGTTTCTGTGGCGGAGCTCATGGACACCACTGGATGATATTTACACAATGCTGAAAGCTCAACGTCTCCTCTGGGCAGGTCGCGTGCAGTGTAGAGGCAAGAAAATGACTGTCTTCCAAACGATCTCCTGCACAGCGAGCTGGCCGTTGGCAGTCGGTTAACCGGTTGCTCTAAACGCTCATGCAAAGATGTATTGAAAGATGACAAAAAGAACGCCAGCATCTAATCAGACGAGTGGCAGTCAATTGCATGCAACCGCAACAACTGTCGTGCTGCTCTTGCACATGGAATAAACAAATCCTCCCACAGCTACGTTAATGGTTTCGAAGGGTATAGATCCCGTCACCGTTCTCGGCGAGACAGGCCATGATGCTGGTGATGTAAGGACTTGCGCCAACATTCCTTTTATCAGGAAATCAGAAAATATTTTTGGCAAACAGACTTCAGGTCGGTTCATGCCAAACCCATTTCTCATCGGACTTCACTTTTTTCGTTCGACTCGGTCAAATTTTCTTAATACAGTATACAGCAAAAGCTGTCGTTACTTCTGAACATTTTTCTGTCGTTCGCATGTTATGCTGTTGGTGTAAAGGGACTCAAGTAAAACGCCTTAAAGTTCAATAAAATAACTTTATGTTTAAAAGCTGAGTTTGTGTAAATATTTTGCTAAGCAGCTTCGTAGTTTCAGCTAAACAAAGTGTCGCTTCGGATAATCTTCTGCGTACACTTTATCCAATTATGCTCAAGAATCAATTACATGAGTAAAACAAACAATTGAAGAAATCATTACTACACTGTATTTTGAAAGACTTCAAAATCCTAGTTTGTTTTAGCAGGAATCTCATGATGGTTTAATCCACATGTTTCGAACTGTAGCAACAAAACGTATACCCACGAGTAGACAATAAGCACACAATGTTTATTTGTGCAAAATACTGTGTCAGTTGAACATTTTCATCAATTTTTTCTTCCTCACTTGCAGAAAATAATTCAGGTTTTTCTTGTTGCACACCAAGGTTTTTAGTTTATTCTATATATCAGTTTTTCTGACTGTGTACGTTGCACACGGACAAAAGTTAATCAACTGTGTTACTTTCGTGTTTTTTCGAAAAAGTTTAGCTGATTTAGTTTAACATTTGAAACTTAACAAAGCGGTGGAATTTTTTTCTGTAATCTTTTAATTTTACGAAAAACTTTCAGGAATACTTCGCTTTTGAAATTGTCTAACCTACATATCAGTTTAAGGTACTTTCAGGTTGACTGCCACTAAAGCGAACGTTTCTGAATCACGAAAACCACTACTTTTTATTTTGTATCTAGACCACCCTATTTTCAGTTTATGTATCAGTAGACCTTAATTAGTGATCAACAAAGGGTTTAATCAATGATCATCAAAGGCGCTTTGATTAAAGCTTCAAACATGTCATTAAAGGATGCCAGCATATGTTGCGCAGGTTACTTAGAACAGGAAAACGACTAAAAACATAACCCGTGTAGCTTCCTATTTCATTTAGCCTTCATTGCTGGCTCCCGCCTGGCACCACAAAATCGTTTTTAACAAAGGTCTGTAGCAAGTGAAGCTAAGTTTCCTCCAGCATCCGTTACATCCGTCAGCACGGTTCATGCTTTACATCATAAAATGCTGTGCAATCAATCTCAATTACATGAAAGAAGTGTCCGCGATCACTGTTACCCGACAGCTAGTGTCTGAAAAAGTGACGTCATTAAATAATGTTTTTGCATATAAAAGGCTAGATTTCTTTGTGAAACCCGCAAGGAAGTGTTGCAACTCTGTGTTACAGTCTTTTGTTGCAACAAAAATAGCTTTCAAAAGGATACTTGCCCAAACGTTTTAAGCAGGTACACAACCAGTGGAGAGGACAGCTGTACTAGATTCCCATTTGATATTTGGTGTAGGCATAGGCGTACGAGGCGGGTGGCGGCAGCCCTCCCCCGGCTTCAAAAATTTCAGAGAAAACTCTGTTTTCAGGGCAAGCGCAAGTTGCTCAAAAATCCTGAGTGTAAAGGGTATATCCAATGCAGAGAAAAATTTCCGGGCAAACTCTGTTTTCAGGGCAAGCGCAAGTTGCTGAAATATCCTGAAGGGTGAAAAAAATTTCAATACAGTGTATTCAGTGTATATTCACTTGGGGATGATCCGTGTAATATGAGGCTAGTGTAGTGCGTAATCTGGACCGAAGTCGTGACAGCTTATAATTACTTTGATCTGGAGCAAGCCCTCGTTTTCGGTAAAAGGCTAACTTTATAGGCGAATAGACGTTACAGACAAAGCCGTTATAAACGAATTCAATTGTACAGAACAGATTTATAGGAGGTTCCAGGCCCCATACGGATTAAACTAAAAATTTAGTTTCAGGGCAGATGGTTTATTTTTAGAGCAAATTGTTATTTTCAGAGCGAATATATTCCGCCCCCCAGTAGGATGCTTTCACGTACGCATATGGGTGTAACAGTGCAAAACTGCAATTTTTGTGTAATTTACAGGATTTTTGACACCTGTTTTAAAGGTTTGTGAAGTTTGTCGTTGGACGTTAGATCTCATGATGATCTTTGTTAGTCAATTCCTAAAAAGTTGAAAAGGGTTTGGGCGAAGATTGGAAAAATTCTGCCTCCCCTTTTTCTCCTATTTACGAATGTGTTCCCGCTTTTTTTGTTTGTGAACTCTCGTAACACCCCCCGCCAACTGCAAGTTGTCAACACGTGTGGTTTTATGCATCGGGATGAGTCAGGTTTGCCAATGATTATGCATAAGCCTTACACGAAAGACCAAACCGCCTCGGAGGGTAGCAGTCTTGATAGGAAGCGCGTTGAACATCGAAATCAGGCTAACGACACTTTTGTTCTAAGGCAGTCAGTTCGAACAAAATCTAGTCTGTGTACATATTGAATTGTGTTGAAGTTAAGGCAAAATCAGTTTGTCGCAATTGAAGTCAATAAGGGAAAATTCAAAAAGAGCTATGGCCAACAAGTATCAATTAATCGTTCACTATGATGCAGCAGATCAAACAGAAAAGTCAGTGAACTCAACCCGTGTTCACTTTCGAGAAAATTAAAGCCCACGGAAGTGAAATCAGGGAAATTTGGGAGCTTTATCAAATTACTGAATATATTTTACTCCTCCTGGTGTAAAACATCTTCCTGGATGTCTGTCGCAAAGACCAACACATCTTGAACGGTGTTTAACGAGTGGCGTAGGGAATCCAGACTTTGACGTACTGGGTGAAAAAAATACCCGCGCTCTGGTAACAATGAACAAAAGGTGCAAAACCATAAAATATGTCTAAAATAATCTGCATAAATATTCAAGAATTTCAAGCATGAAAATATCTCGATCCGAGATTTCTTGTGCATCCGAAGTAAGGGCGACACTCGCGATGGGATTTTTGCTTTTTCCGGATGGATTTGGCGCCACAACACTTCATCAAGTTCGTTCAAAACAGCTTCTGCCAATAACAATTAGTCAAAAGTGGTCTATCACTATAGCGATTATTAGCAGCTTGCAAAGTTGCTGTTAGTACCGACATGCCAAACGCGTCGAGCTGCCGATGACGCGTCGAGCTGCCATTAAGTCAGCGTAATAGTAGGCATTGAAAACTTTAATAAGCCTGTCTCATTGACATCTGCAAAGTTAAGTGCTTCTAATTTTACTGTGCAAACCTCCAGTTAACAGGTGTTGTTGGCCTCATTATTATCGCATTTGTACAACTTCAATGACACAGCAACTACTTTAGGCTCCCTCTAATTGCAACAAATTACTTTAAATTGAACCATGCAGTCGGTAACGTAATCTTTTCAAATACTTTTATTTTTATGAATGTCAATTTTTCTGCGACAAGCGCTTCAGACGCGCAATGAATAAAGGTCAATCACAAAACAAAATTTAAATGCAAAGATAGATGAATCAAAAAACAAAGAATAAACAAACATGAAATAAAAAATGGACGCAGATGATGAAAGAAAAATTTTTGAGCTGTGTTCCAACGAAAATTGTCGATTTACAGCAAGCAACCATCACTCCATCAAACGTGCCTCAACATCGACTAAATATTCAGACCTGTGGTGCATGCAAACATGCGCTGGAGATTAAAATGAGAATTAATTGATGAGCTGCAAACACCAGCATTAGTTTCTACATTGTGCCATGGTGCGTTTGCAACATTAATGATGAGCAGGACTCTTTTTTCCCAAATTTTTCAAGTCCTTTGCACTATTCAGCACTGCGTAATAGTCGCAGGATGGTCACCTAATCGAAAGTAATATAAGATTTTTGCTGACAGGCAAAGTGATTTTGCTTTCCGACGTTGTTCTGAAGCAGCTAAACGTAACAAGCAAAACAAATCACTTACATAAAAAGAAAATCATTCATCATGTTTTCTGTTGTCGTTGGCTGTCAACACAAACCCTTTTACTTTTCCTTACTCGAGACATTACTTCATAGACGATTGTTTGTCACAATGGCAAGATAATGCAGTGTGAGGAGCGCTTGAAAGCAAAAGACCTTTTATAACAAGGCGGGTTGCAACAAATCTTATCGATGCCGTAGATAAGCACTGTGCAAACCACACAGATAACTATTTTACGACGTCAGACATCGGAGTAAAACAGAACAGCCTCACAGTGCAATTATGTTCAGAGCCAACTGTACAGAAACACGCGTTATGCCCGCTGACTGGTCACTTGCAAGCTTGGAGAGATAAAGTGATCTCTCTCTATGAGCAAAACCAGAAGCGCGAGCAGAGCGCATGGCATGCTGCGTCTTTCTGTAACAAAATGGCCACCACCTTACGCGCAAAAAAAACGAGTGAAGAGGAAGAAAAGTTTAGAACAAAAGAACAACTTGAACTATAAATGACGCAACGAGGTTTAAGAAAAAGCCTGCAGTGATCACGCATGCTGTTTTCTTGGCAGTGTTCACACGATCAGGCAGTGAAACGTAGTTTAAAGTAAAAGGATCTCCCCGGTTTGCAAAACCGTAGGGGTCATGGGTCTCTTCACCTTCGATCAAAACTTTCCAAAACTGCTTTCGCTTCCCACTGAAGTCAAATCCTCAAACCACAGCAACCCATCAGCTCTTGGCATGCCACATGACAATGATTTTTGCAATCAACTTCTTTCGTACAAAGGCAGTTGTCAATTCGAGGGTGGCGATCCTCTTCGATCAATTGCTTTTCGCAGAGGGGTAGAGATTCTGTCCAGGCCTGCCTGGAAACCCTGGTTTCCTGTTGTTGGCAAAACGAAAGGGTCTGTGGGTTCATCGGTTTCAGATCGTGACTGCGCCGTGGTGCGAGCCGGACTTCCGCCGTTTGCTTCCAAAACACTGTCCAGACGGTTTTGAATTTCTAAAAGCGAGGCGGTGATGTCGTTGATTCGTTGTCGCAGACTTCGCATTCCGACTTGTTCGTTGCTCGCTCCAAGCAGCAGCAATCTCCACAGACGATTCTCGTCGGACGTCGTGATTTCCTGCTTTTGTTCCTGTGATGTTTCATTGTAATCCTCGCCGTATTCATATGTGTAGTAGCTGACTGACAGCGGTCCTTCGCTTTCCTCCTTTTTCTGAGGTGGAGGAGTGGTTTGTTCTTCCTCTTCCGGTTGTTCTGTCGTTGTTTCGGAAGTAGCCTCTTCCTCCTCTTCTTCTTCATAAACTTCAGTGCTACTTGCAGTTGTTGGAGGTTGCGAGCTGGAGGTTGACTCTTGCTCCTCGTAGTACACTGGATTTTCCAGGGGAGCGGAAACAGTGGTTTGACTTCGTTCAGCGGCGAATTCAATGCCGTTCCCCTCCTCGCTGAACACTCCACGGCCTCCGCGCAAGTAGTTTTGTATATGAGGGTTGGGATGATCCGACTGGTATTCGCGCCCTGCACATAAACGAGAAACAGCTGGTAAATATTTTTGCACTTCTGTTACAATTTCACAAAAACCGTTTGTGTTTGGTAGTTCATTTTGGTCGAACTACGATGCTCAATCATAGCGTTTTCCTGATTTATAGACTGTTGAAAATAAAGACTTAATGTTCATAAATCTACCTATGAGGTTAGGTAGCTTAAACATATGATTTGCTGAAAGTAAAACAGACACATATGAGTTTCATTCGCTGTAGTGACACAACTGGAACACACAGTCCGAAATTTACGCAAACGTCGAAAGCGAATGGAATAAATACTCACAGACAGCTCCCTTGAGATCGATCATGGTGTGCTTCTGCGAAGACATTGCCATGCAGTCCGCATTCGAAATGCATTCTCCAGCAAACTGGTAGTGACCCTCCGGGCATGCACAGACTGGCTTGCAACTGTCGCACTCGGTCACGGCTTCGCGGGCGCTCATATTGGTGCCTGGTTCGCATCTCAGTGCGCATGCGCACTCTTTGAAGACGAATCCCGCTCTGCGGAGCAAGTCACGGTGTTATTTATGGCAAACGCATTGATAACAAGTAAGTGTTGGTTACAACAAGGATAACACACAGGCAGACTAACAAACGAATTTTTAAGGACGATAATTGAGCGATTGTGCGAAAAGCAAAGTTTCAAGACTTACTTGCACGAGGTTTGGTTGACAACTTCAGCATGATCTGTGTGGACGGCTGAGACAATTGTAGTTGTGCGAAGCCATTGGAGGTAGTTTCTCCCTGAAAGAAAAGACAGTTCTGTTAAGAAGACGTTCCACAGAGGCTGAGTGCGGAAGGTACAAATCTACCTACCCGCTAAGGCACGTAAATACCAAACGGGTTTTTAGACTCGTTCAGAAATTTATAGCGAGCAAATCGAAAACATACAGTAGCTGAGTTGAATTGTTTTTTTACTTTTTACACCACAGTATCATCCATTACATATATTTTTCATATGTTTTTACCTAATATTGCAAAATACGTTTTCTGTAGTTGCTTATTTTGTGGTATCGTTCCAGTTTACGTTAAAAGCAGTGCGTTTATGTTGATTTTTGCGTCACACGTGAATGAGCACACAACAGAGTCGATCATGCAGAACCAACGCACACTCCGCTTACATTCTTTGGAATATTCCTGGCAAACAAATTCAACCAATGGCCGATCGGTAGAGTGGGGTTTGTCGGTTCCGGGAATTTTTTCGCCGGTTACAACGTCCACGCAGAAGAAGAAGTTGCTGTCACGCTGAACGCCCTGTAACGAAAGCAGCTGTTATACACTTCTGCTTTCGATACGTGATTTGTCTTCTGCTATCGAAACACTCCGTGCAAAGGTCTGAAGAAATAGGAAACTGCCTAGTGTTTGTTCTGTGCACCGATGAAGGCCGGTCGTTGGCTGACCGAAACTTCGGTGCAAAAATAACGCTCAGCTTAGAATCTCGTTCGGATGTCAACGCTTGAAATTAGTTAATTTGGTTGGATGGCGACGCGCGATTTCCTGCAAGATATGTCTCGATGACGTTCTTTGCGTCATAGAACAGGCTGTCATCCGATAACACTTGGTTCGAAAGACCAACGCCATAAAACTGACACGAAAACATATTTAAAATTTCGCCATCTGAGAAACACGAAAGCGCGGCACGGCACGCAATAAAGCCACCTGCGCCGGAGGAAGTTTGCTCCGTGGCAATCAAGCTAAACGGATTAAGGCTGGCTGGAACCGGTTGTGGTAATTACAGCAGAAGACTGTGTCCGGAAAGGTTTAACAATCTGTCTAAGGCTATTTTTAGCAATTTGTTCTTTAAAGAGAAACTACTATAACGCAGTATTGTTAAAAATGCACTTCGCTTTGAAGTCAACAAGTCTTGCGAAAAAAAGGACAGAGGTTTTAAGGTTTTTGGCCGAGCTGGCGAACTGAACTATTAAACGCATTATTTGAAACAATCTTTTCTGGACACAAGAAAATCGCACATTACTCTTGCCAGTGTTTGCTATTCAATGCTTTAAACTTACTTTAAACCGGCCGTCCCGCTCACATTCGGGGTTGTAGGAAAGGATGTTTCCGACCGCACCAGGCCAGGTCTTCCTGAATGTTCTGTACTCGGCCTGTCGCAGCTGGCACAGCTTGACGTNNCCCGNCGGAGCAATTGTGGGGGCTGCGGGTTAAAAAAAAAGAAAAATTACTTTTGCTGAATTGAGCGATGACATTCAATACGAGTGGCAAGCGANTGTGTCACTCACCCAAGCTTGATTTTGCAATCGTACGTTAGTTCCGCGGAAAACGCAACGATGCGAAACTGATACTTTAACCAAAACCAATTATAGACGCCAGCAATAAACATAGCGCAAGCCGGAAGTTATATCTGTAACTTGGGCGAGAGTTTCGACACGGAAGTCACGACTGTGTCAGAAAGAAGATTTGCTGTTGCGCGCTATGCGGCGAGAACGTGCTTGCCGCTTCCAATATTTTACCCCTTACAAATATAGATTTCAGCTCAGCGGAGTAGTGTGACAAGCTTAACTTGATGTTGTCCCACTGCGATGCAGATTTTATGCTTAAGCGCATTTGAAGCACAGAAGGCGGATGCAAGCTTGATTGAGGTTCTGATAAATGCTTTGATTCAAGTGGCCACAAGGTAAGAGCAGCTTAGACTTTTTCTACCCAGCAATAAATTCACTGAAAAATGAACGATTTCGTGCAAGAAGGAAGAATGCAATGCATAGAAACCAGACATGAGCAAGCAATGTGGTAAGCTATTTTGAAAATCGTGTAATAGCATGCTAGGCGTGACTCATGAACAGAAAGATTAATGCGTTTCGGCAACAAGAAAGGATTAATAGAGGCTGAATCAGATGGCTGCACGCATATTTCAAGAGATGTATAAGTACGCACCGAGGCGTCATCAAGATACATACGAGCATGGTGGCGCAACACCGGTTTTTCTTTGTAAAAGGAAGAGGGAGAGCAAAAGATGCCAGCAGGCTTCAGTTGAACTTACCACAGCGGAGACTTTCTTTGGCATGGTAATGGTACTTGGGTCCGTCAGCTGGTGCCCCGGTGTTGGGGTCGACGCAGAAGCAGTAGCCCACGTCGTGGTGATCGCATTGGGCTTGCTGGAACAAACGAGAAGCATACTTGAAGAACAGCATTGGACGGAAAACCGCCAACAGAACAGCGCTGAAGCGAGATTGGCGGTTTCATAACAAGACACTCATTCACTTACCGTCCATAGCCTGCCTGTTATGTCGCATTCTGGGACGTAGTGTGGTTTGGAGACAATGTCGCCGTGCGCTCTGATTTCCGCCATTACTTGACGCAGACGGTCGCGACATGGCGCTCGTGAGTTGACGCTCGGCGGCAACGGTGTCGCTGTGACGGAAATAAGATGCTTTGTTACAAAACAGAATTCATGTGAACAGATGCAGACACCCGTCATCTGGTTTCAGCATATTCTTGTCCTGTACGTGAAGAGACCCCTTCCAGATGTCTGATTTTTTGGGTATCACGTATTTGCACGGCTGCATCTCACAAAACGCAGTTAATCTCAGAAATAATGAGACGCCGTTTTGGTGAAGTTTTTGATGCACACTTTACATGTGCAGGTTTGCAATTACTCAACCAAGTAATTTGAAGTCATCATTGTTGTGACAAAATAACAGCACATGGTACCTTTCTAGCATTTTTAGGGGAATGCTTTTTATTCCCTTAAAAGGAAGGGAGTGGATTGCCCAGAATATTTCTCTCACAAGGAATGCACAAGCCTTATAATTTGTCAATGCTATTACAGGCGAATTGCCATGTTTGATAAGAAATTAAGGTTTTCTCATAAACGATGGTCTTACTAATTAATTACATTCTTTATTTCGCCTTGCTGCTTTGTTACGTAGCCACTGAAAGCGCGCCGATTTTTCCATAAATGGAGATTTGTCCCTTTTGGCGATCAAGTGTCGCACGCTTTGTACCTAGATGCTGCTTTGCCAAAGAGTAACTAGCATTTGATAACTGGCAGAAATACTCGGTAAGCTTATCGGCAGGTTTTTCTGTACTTGCTGGACAAGATTGTTTGTCTTCGTGAATCCAGGCTTTCTTATCGCTTGCAGCGGCTTCTTAATAACTTCCGTGGTTTTTTAACCGAACATTTCACAGCTTCCATAACCCTCACGATGGAGTTTTCACTTTTTTCGATTTAAGTCTAACGTCAGCAAAAGGTCAAATCGCGAAATGTCGCTTGTTTGGCACAAGTCTCGTGGGCGATGAACTTTGAATTGTGCGATTAGGCAGCGTGGGCTAATTTCGCGAACGCAGCGCCGCAGACAAGTAGCTCGCCCAGTTCCAGAACCACTGGCGCGCTGGTTTTTGCGCCTGCTTGGCAGGTGACAAGCGTTATATATCAAGCTGCAGTGCGCACTGAGAGCGGAAGACGCACTGTTGCGGCTGACAACGCGAAGGTCACGCAAGCGCTGCGGTGTGACAAGGAATGCAAGCTGCAAATATCAGGATAGAGCGGGATTGACGGAGGTCCAACCATTCCCGTCATGCTGTCTGCGGAGCTGTCCTGTTTGCGCAATACCACCGCTTAATGAATTCTTGCGGCAGGACCTTCGACGAAATACTGTTCTTGTGCGGTCGCTCCGGCACCTCCGCAACGCGCAAACATGGTGAAAGTATTTCCAAGCAGACGGTTTGCAAACTCACCGGGCAATTTGCATAAAATCTCAGTGGCGATTCTTACCTGTCACAGTGATTAAACGCGGAATTCGTAACGAGCGCAGTGTGCGCAATGGATTAAAAACCGCAACTGTCCGATGCTTAGACTAGCTCGGAAACAAGTCCAGCTTTACAATACGAATACCTGGGAAAGCTTAAATCGGTTTTAGGGAAAGAAGGACACTTGAGCTTATCGCATTTGTTACGTGCTGCCACAACACGTCAGAGTCGCAAAGCTGGCGCTTCATGGTGCTGCGGTGTGGGATCTGTCTCCATTAAAGCTTTCTGTTATATCACGCGAGCAAACAAGTCCAACGCATTAAGCTTTCGCAATAATTGTGGCCAATGTCCAGATTACAAGCATTATCGTGCAGCTATATTCCTCAAAGATCTGACTCAGAGCTCAATTTCTAAAAACTTGCCGTCGCCCCCCACGTTGAAATTGTCGCTTATGTTCTTACTACTGACGTCGTAATTGGGACCTTGCAGTTTTGCTAATGTGTATGCCAAGCCACTTCGTCTGGCTTGCTTCTCACGAAAAAGTCGCCCTTAATATTTTCATCGCAGCGCGCTGCCAATTCAATCAAGTCTGTGCAAACTTAAGAGGAGGAACGCAGATTTGCAAACTGCGCACAATTTAGAAGTAAGCTACAATTGCTCGCTGGCTGNTATGATCTTTNCTGCATTAAAAGCACAAAGTAATGGAGACATTTGTTGCAGCCAGAATTCTAAGACCTTTGTATTGTTGCAATTTGTTTCTAGTTTTTGAATGAGAGTTTCAGAAACAAGGAAAAATATTATGTGTTTTCATCGACTAGCCATTCAAAAGCGTGAATGTTATCAGCTATTTTAATTGACTTAACAATTTAACGCAACAAAATTTACCTGAACATAGTTGGAGGAGCATCAGAATAACAGTGAGTCCTGTCAGCATCTTCATGTGCAGTTCTAAACAAGCTTGAGAACTTCAGGAGCTTTTGCAATGTATTAAACACGTCACGTATTTGTTATCCTACAATCTTTGAGTATTTCTAGAATAGCAAATCAAAAAAACGTATTTGAAAATAAGCATACACAACGCCATAAGACGATAGAATGAACAGAACAGCGGTGATGAATGTGCAACACTTTTCATCCTTCACCTTCCTCCGAGGCATTAAGAAACTGCCTTCGATTCTTAAACAGCAATCTGCTAACAAAATGCAGCAACAGCTTTACGAGACATTTATTCCGAATGGCACCTTCAGTCCCGCAAGTGGAAAAGCACCTCGCTTTACCGTCCAAGCCGGTTCCACTGCCAGTAGCTTTCCAGGCAACTGATGCAGAGTGAGGTCCACCGTCGTGTTTTATATGGGTTGTCGACACGTGATCGGTTCGTGCGTAGACTCCGAAATTGCCTTTTTTCTGCGATCATTGTAGACGNGCGACTCCGCGGCGTCTTTCAGGGCTGNTGCAGCGACGAGTTTGTTTCAGTGAAAAACGATCGATGAAAAACTTNGTCTCGAGANGGGGTTTTCAGCAAACACTGTCTGCGATTGGCTGATGCCAACTTTGCATTTTTCAAAAATGATAAGTTGCTTGAAAAGATATGTGCGAAACACTCCGCAATTCCTTCATAGTCATTGAACCCTAAGCCAGGGGTGCCCAAGCGTTTTTCAAAGAGGGTAAAAATTGGTCATGTGACGGTGCCCGCGGGCCAGCAGTTACTTCTTGCTTCCTACATTTTACTGTAAGGTGTAAGTTAGCGACGTCCAGGCATTTGATTTGGGTTTGAAGCAGATACACTCATTTGCCACGGCTTTGATGTTCATATTCGCTATCAGCAGATCATAACACAACGGTAAAGCAGCAAGTTATCACCGTCGCGCCGACGCAGAAGCGCAATCCAGGCTCTTCGGGCCGTCCACAAGACAATCTGAAAGCAGATCAGCGGACCGGCCATGTGGCATAGAGGTGGAGGGCCGCACTTTGGAAACCCCTGTTCTCACAAATTTCAAACTTTTTGCAAATACAGTAGTAAGCATACGTTTTTGACATCTTGCGACAGAAACAGCATTGGTGGTTGCTATGACTCCGGCCAAAATATTACAATAAAACTTCGAGGTCGCTGGTACAAAAAATTAATGTTCCACACAACATTTTTCTGTGAGTTTTTTAGCAAATTTATTTTTGGATCACCTTCACTTTAGTATAAGTTCCAGTCGATGTTTTCCACTGAGTGCTACTATTGACCACGGTTGATGCACTAACCTGAGCAAACAATGTCCAGCAAAACTTTCATTTCTGACGTTTTACCGACAAATGTCTCTGAAGCCAAATATGTTTTCAGCAAACTGCTTCGATAGTGATCTCCACGAAACGTGTTCCTGTTTGCTGCTTGAAAGGCAGCTGAGGCTGGAGGCTC
>JGI24158J21664_10008794_pt1 | contig 13455 bp, 10 predicted proteins | sample Ectturendosymbi3_FD_21664 | JGI IMG/M metagenome (IMG submission 21664) | reverse complement strand
CATCTAGCATTCGAACTTTGCAATGGTTGCTACTTTCGTTAAAAGAAGTCGTGTACGAAATGTTAACGATGGCATAAAACACAGGCAAGTTTTGTTAAAATGCTGTTCTGCAAAAATGATACGGTTATATTAATTTTGTTACAGAACTGAATAAACCTGATTATTGATTAACTGTAAAGTGTTTCGCGCTTTACCTTAAAACAGTCGTAATGAGTAATTTCCAATTTGTTTTCGTTAAAACACGATAAACTTTCAAAGAAGAATGCTATGCAAAAGAAGTGATGATGTTAGCAGGTTGTCGATGCGCTTTGCTTTGATACTAACGTCCACATGGTCATCTTGAATGATGTGCAAGTGAAGTGATCTTGGCCAGTTGCGTGAATATTTGCTTATCGGATTAAAACGTGGCATGCCCTGGCGCGTCTTGGCCTTCGACAATCACTGACATGTTAGAGTTTGAAGTGCCCGGCTTAGACAAACCTCCAAGTAACAAGCTGTCTTTAAAATATGAAATTAATCAAAATCATGAAAATATTATCATAACGTGAAATTATGAAAAATATTACCATAACGCAAAAATATAAAAATAATCAAAAAATATCAGAAACTGGAAAAAACATTGAAAAACACAAAAATACATGTCACATAAAAAACATCGAAAATATAAAAAAATATCAAAAACACAAAAAACATTGAAAATATAGGTCGAGGTTGGGCAGGATGGGAAAACCCCTTGCTACCCGAACCCGAACACACCCAAAACCTGTATAATCTTGCGGCTGACCCTCTCCTATTACTCCTAGTCGCATTAAATTCACCTGTTATTTCAAGTATTGTTCAAGCACTTAAACTAAAAAGTAGGGTCAACTTGCAGTTGTTCACAGTTTTTCAAGTAGAATCTTCAAATGTTATGTGGAACAACCGCACCNCACCCGCCCACTTCTGTGTGGGATTACTGTAGTACAAACCAAACAGCAACGTTTTCCTGTGACGTTATCAATCAAACATTTTGNAGTTTTGCAACAACTTCCCGTTTGATCGTTTAGGAGTCTACACTCTACGATAGCTATGTATCATTGGAAATCAGTTAAATAGCACAGCACGTTGTACGTCGTCAAACAATATCTGCTGTTCAGATAAAGCAACAGGGTTTGAAATTGAAACCTCATGATTCTGTTGACTAAAACCGTATCTGAAACTTTACACCTCGGCCAACAATGCCCATCATTTCCAGTCCCGGAGAGACAGAGAGATGGCGTCATATTTTTACAAGTTTGTTCATCAGCTTTGTTGTAGTTTTGCATCTCAAATATTAAAACACATCATAAAATATAGGGACTGTAGGGAAGAATCATTCGACTTTAGGAAGTTCTTTATGAACTTTGATTGAGTCACAAGGTTTTCATTCAGGATCGAGTGGCAGAAAGTTTGTCATTCGATAAACAACCAGCTTCCCTTCAACCAACAAACAAGCGGTCGTTGTAAACACACGCCCACTCGAAGTCTTAATCCAACTATAACAAGAAACAAAGAAACGGAAAATTTTCATTACTGCCTTGTCACGATTTTAAAAAATGAGTTATCTCAACAAATTCAATTGCTTTATGTGAACGTTATTTTGCGGCTTTTTATCTAAAGACAAGAGTTAAACTCTGTTAATTTGTCTTGTAATAATCAGGAAGGGACGACGAGATTGTAACAAAAAATCAGAAGAAAAAGAAGATCCTTTGTTGGAAGAAGCAGCACGGACGCTGGAAGAAGCAGAGCGCTTAGAAAAAGAGAAAAAACGGATTGAGGCTTACCGAAGCCACTTAGCTGCAAGCGAAGCCACTGAAAAACCAGGAAGTGGGAACGGACGCAGGTACATGTTTAGATCTCGTAGATATCTAGTACGTCCTTTACTTTCGGAGATTTTGAAAAAAGTAACAACTTCTTTTGCTTGGATAGTTTCAGCATTTACTCCTTCAACGCTATGTTTGATCCAGACTTTGTTAAATTTGTTTTTGGTGTATATCTTTGAAAATAAATGTAACGTTTTGCTGAATACGCATAGAAGAACTAAAAAACGCTGGAAGTTTCAATGTGTTTGCAACTTACAGATTTTAATACCTTCTATACCCCAATTGATACCCATCACGAAAATTGTTTATTTTAACGCCCTCATTTATTCTGATGCCGGAGTCGTGAACAAGATAGTTTTGACCCTCGTTTTGGTGTATATTAATTTATTTTGACAATGAGCTGATTTGGGGAAAAATATTGTGTTAGAGCTGTTGACGCTCACCAACAGAGATCATGAATATCTGCTTAAAACAGTGTAAAAATATTCGTGTGCAACCATATTTTCATGCAGTAACACTCTCCTCACGCTCATAACAGTTACGAACCATACAGCTAAGAGTTATGATAACAGGAAGACCGAACTATGTCAGATGCGAAAAGAAATTTGCGCGCTAATACTTCTCCTAGAGAAACACAAGAAGTTAAAAATTATTTTCTAACTTAATTATTTTGGCCATGACACAATCCATCTTTAAAATTTTTTTTGGACTAACCACATCCTGGTTCCTGCTGCTAACCGTTGATTTGACATTTCCCTGAAAAATCCTCTGAAATTCGCCATATTTTTGGTATTTCATCAAAAATAGGTTAACGGCAAAAAACAATGTTTTGTGTGCATCAAAAAACGTGTTTTTTTGCGCTTGAAATAGTCAAATACATTCCATTTATCCCCTATGAAAAATGTCACAACCTTACCTTTCCACTCGTAATTGCCGATTATTTCAACATTTTAATCTTTTTAAGATTTTAACCTTTTTTACGTGATTTACTTTTGCCTTAAAAACTCAATCACCATTAGCTTGGAGTTTTTTTGCCTTAAAAATGAAACCTTACTGCCCAGATTCGCCGGAGTTTGCGGCGCCGGCTGCTCCAGCTGTAAGAAACCATATTTTCCTATAAACAACTGTTGTGGCGCCGAATGGTTTCACGGTCGGAATTTCGTTACAAATTGGTGAGATTAAACTCCACTGATGCTCTTCCGGATGTATTTTCAGTAGAGTTGAATTAATTTTTGTAGCAACAAACCGCGGCAGTAAATAGAAACAACGAAATGGGCTGACTCTTTTCTATCCTGTGCAAGCATGCTTTCAAAAATTGCTATGCCAAGGTTTTGCTATAATTGTTTTTGCATGTCGCGAGAATCAAGTGAATATTTTTGATGCTTTCAACCAAGATACTTCATGCATACTGGGCACTCAATCATTTCTTATAGAATGCTTCGGTCAAAAACGAGAATGCAGCAGACTTGCGAATCAGTTCAATCAATACTTTTTTAATTTCAAGCCCGTTTTGGTGTAAACATGGTGATGTGATTATGGCAACACGGAGACTCAATGTAAATGCATAACAAGGAGGAAACGAGTTATGTTTCTCGCTGCAAAACCCCGAAGTTTCTTGGTTGTTAAAATACTAGCTGCAGTTTCTCTCATGTACCTAGAGTGGACTCAAAACAAAACGCTATCTGGCTAAAAACTTCGTACCGGTTATGCCTGTTCATATCTGCTGGACAGTAATATGTCTTACGTCTTTTTATCTGCCGTTATTATATGATTTGCTGAGCAGCGATTCCTTCTAATGAATAACGTCCTGTAAAACTTTTAAACCCTGCCACTTTATGAAACTGATCTGTTAGTGACGAATCGGTGAATGGCAGAAACACGTTACATCTTTTTTATGTTTTTTTCATAGCTTACATGTCAAACTTCAATATCTATTATACCGAAGGTGACGAGAACAAAGCGAGCATTGTAGAGATTCTGGCGTTCGTAGATCTGCGTGTTTGTTACTGAGCAAAGATTTGCGTTTCGCAGAACTGGTGGAAGTCCTCGACGAACACCCACTCCGTTGGCCTCGACAGAAAACACGCCAACTGAGCAAGGAATTAACAGCACCGCTACGCCGATGCGGTCAACAGTGACAAGTAATAGTTTATCACACATTTTTCCTATGCACAAAGGAAAAGACCTTAAAAGTTCATGTTTTAATATGTAAAGTCACCCTGACTCGTAACCTATCTACGCCCAATGGATTTCTGTTACACATTTATAACTTTCACTAAAGTTTTTACAAATAAAGGCGGGATCAGAAGTTAATCTCAATTGCTGGAACAATGCTAAAGGTCCATATGTTGCTTTGTTTTCAATTAAAATCGTATGTATTCTTTGTTTAACAAATAGCATCCCGCAAAGAATCGGTGACCGAAGAATCAGTAACGACAAAGCGACAAACCGAGAGCAGCACCGCTCATCAAACGCGGCATCGTGTCACCTCTATCTCCGACATGACGGCGCAGACACCCAAGGCTTTAAATGACTTCACGAGGCAAAAACTGGAGCAAGAGCAATATGAGGCAAGTCTGTCGCAAGCAGACGGCTCCTGGGGGAAGGTGCAAGTGGAGGAAGATGGCGATGTTGACGAAGACGACGGGAGTGAAGATATTGACAGCGAGCGGCCACCACCTGAAGGACAGAATGTTGCAGATTCTCGGCCATCAATAGACGAAAGCGCAGGAGGGCTCAATACTGCGAGTTATGGAGATGAACGCGAAATCTCTGTTGATCATGCCTCTAGCTCTCCTAAGACAGTTGGCGTCGATAAAGTTGATGAGGTTCGATTTATCACAAAAGGGCTTAAACTCTTTATCATACAAGTCAGTGTTTGGATAACTCAACAGCAAAAGAGAATAGCGGTGTGAAGTCGAAAATTTTGTATTTTTTTAATTCATCAAACTGGTGGGACATAGTGAATTTTTGTATAATTATACATTTCACACTTTCTGTTTATATTTATAACGAAGATAATCGCTATTTTAATCCCTGAAAAATTTTGGGTGTTTCTAATCAAGCTGGTTCGCTTAAATAATATGTTTTATTATACAGTATGTAAAACGAACTCAAATTGCGCGCTTATCTGAAATCGTGAAATCATACCTTCTATCGTATGTTACATTTTAAGCTTCGTACTACTTCGTTGCGATTTTTCAGGATGCAACCAGGTCACATCATTCAGTTCGTCCCAAACTCTCAGAAACCCTTCGCCAGGTATAAGAGATGTTTTCTGTAAGTCGATTCAAATGTTGTGCACTTTGGCATTGGATATATTGCCGTAGAAGACATATCTCACAGCCTGGATCGATTTTTTGCTTCGCCTTTGGACCCAACATTCCCTGTAATTTTCCACACCATTCTTAAAGCGTTTAAGATAATACTGCATTTTGCATGGAGAATAAACCCATGGGACATATGAACGCTATAGCATTAACAACTTCGATCGGTAGATTAGCAGATTCCAAGTTAAGTTTACCATCGATAACATGCAGTCGTTACGGATAACTCAAATGCTATACTTGTGAGAGTTGTGCTGTTTATTTTTATAAGTGCATGAAGTCTTGTCGACTTTTTAAATAACAGAAACGTTCAAGCATAAAAATCATCCGTCAAATTTTGATTCATTTTTAGTATTAACACGTTTTTGCAGGTTATTAACAATAATTTAGCTCCGAGTTCCATTACCAAGCAACAATTTGTTGAAATTCTCACGGAATGGCGCGTGTTGAGAGAGGAAAGGAGTGAATGGGAAACAGCTTGTGAAATGCACGAAAAATCTATCAAACTTCTTAAAGAAAACCTAAAAGAGTTGGAAGAAGAAAAAGGAAATATACAGAAAGAAAAAGACAAGTATTGCTAACATAGAAACAGGTTTTTTTTGAGGAAAATGTTAGGTACCCAGCATGGACCTGTAGGCACCCGATTTCTCTGATTCTAGGAACCCGAATCGGGTCCCTAAAACGCCTTAAAAAACGGATAGAAATATTGTGTTTGTTAGACGTACCCTCAAAAAAGTGAACGTTCAGTTTAATGAAACTCGTCTAAATTCTTCTCACGAAGTTCAATTTTATACAAAGTGTTTGAGTTGAACTATTCCCTTGATTTTATAACAAAGACATTTTTATATTCTGTAAATGTGTTCTTCACTGTAAATCTTTGCTAACGAACGGAGTTTGAAAAAATAATATCGACTGTTTGTTTGGGTTTAGGTTTGTGTTCAAAGAATTTGAGCTGCAACAAAAACTTCAAGATCTCCAACACAAACACAGAACACTCAGAGAAGACCACGAAGCTTTGAAGCAAGGAAACCAGCAAGTAAAAAACTGGCTCCGTTTCGCTTGACAGTCTTATATTTAAAATGACTCAAGTTTTTCGAGAGCACGAGTTATTATAATCTGTAAAAATCTGTGGAACCCCGCAAGGTGACTTCCACTGATCATCAGTTGTTGGTGCTTCTTGATAAGCGAATTTTTCGCGTGAATCACTCAAGTGCTGCTGTTTGTGTTGTTTTGGAAATATTTCGGCAAATATGAAATGGTTTCTATCTTTTATATACTGTATAATATTCCCTAATAACGGTGGGCAACATTGCAAAACTAAATTTTCTACTGATTTCTGCTTTGTGAGTTTTGGTAAACTGATTGGCAAAAGATTATATTTCCTTTGTAAACTTTCACCATCAACACTTTATATTATTCACCTTTCAGTGTTTGGTAACATATTCTGACTTTCAGAGTGTATAAAATAACTTAAACCAAAACGAAAGAAATCCAAAACCCAAAAAGGGAGTCAGAGCACAACTGTAAATAATCTTCGTTCAAGAATCAGTGTTCTGGCTTTTAGTACAGTAAATATGTGTAAAAATAATTTGGGAATCATGGAAATCGTTTGTTGCGTTGCGGCGATAAATTGATTTAAGTGCAGAGTGGGATTACACCAAAATGATGATTTGTACGTTTTGTATTCCACAACAACAAGATTCGCTTCAAGCTGCAGCTGTTGATCGGACTCCATTATCAGCAGCACCAGAAAAGTAAACCTTGTGCTAATTTTAAAACATTCTGCTTTGTTATTTGCAAAGATTCAACAAAATACAAAAAAGGCCAACAAACTTCATCAAGAAATGAAGCGAAAAATCGCAAAGCTCGAATCGAAAATCAAATCAATGGATAAAGTCACTGTTCGTCGAGGAACACAAACTGATGATCAGCTGGACAAGGTATATTTTCCGGTTCCAAACTCAGAACGCAAGCTTGGCTTCACTGCTACTGCCTTGACAATTTTCACGCAAGCTTGTAACACAGTTTTAACTCAGAACGTTTGTGATAAAATTTACAATTTTACATGGAACTTTGTGATACAATTTTACTCAAACTCTGAACGCAAGCTTGTAATACAATTCCGTAATACAATTTTAGATTTGCTTTAAGGAACGAACAATTCCATAATGCACAGAACGCTATATTTACTTATTTAAAACTTGCAGAATGTCCACGATGCTTTGAGAATGGCTGAGGAATCGCTTGCAGTGACACAAACCGATCTTGCCACTGCTCAAGTCAAATTGAAATCATCTCAACAAGAGGTAGATGTCGCTATGGTTTGAAAAGTATCTCATCATCCCTAACTGGGAACGCTTGTTTGTTGCTGCTGATGGCAAACTTACATCAGATCGTGTATTCAAGAACCAAAACACTGAAAATGAAGAACAATGGCGTTGTTATAATTAAAAAACTTACAAACTTATGCAGTTTTTTGGCTTAAACTTCGCTACGAATGACTACTCTTTTGACACAAATTTCTGGAAAACTCGAAGTTTTGCAATCTTTTGTAGAAGTTTTGTTTGAAATTGTACATTTTCCATAAGCAGTTGTCCTTATAAAAGTTTGTTCAAGCTAAACACCTCACCTTATTCTTCTATTGGAACTACATTTAGTGACTTAGTGAGTTGTTTGTAAAATCAATTTATCCACTGGGTGCATTGTCCACTTTCTTAAATAAATCACAAATGAGTAAACGTAGTTTGTTGTACGCAAAAATAGCCCATAAGCGAAATTTTTTCTGAGCAGTCGGATGCAAATTTCTTAATTGGTTCTGCTGATATATTTTTGACAAACTGGAAGTCTCTCACATCTTACGACTCGGCCTAGATCGTACTTCATTGCGTCACACCAGCGTTGAAAGTCTTTGTACGTTTACCATTCAATTCCACCTGCCCATCAGGGGCTCAAAGTTGTGACTCAATTTTATTTCAAAGTAAGCGGGGTACATACTTCTGCCAACATCACTGCCACAGATTTATCCATGAAAAGCGAAAGATCGTTTCCACTCGCGCTCCCCACCTTTTTCAGACTTCGGCAAAGTGCAACGTGACCTGGGTTTGTACTTTGCACCTATAGTGGAGGTAAACTTTCCGCATTGCAAATTGGCATTTCGAAGCTTGTGATTACTTTTTTAACGTGCCGGTACCACACACCGACACTAATATAATACATGCATTACTTCACTGCTTAGAAGTTAAGACAGGCCCGTCGCCAGAATTTCGCAGCAAGGAGGGCCAAAAGCCACAAGGGGAGTCCACATTTTTAAAATACAATATTGGATGTATGCAGCAACCGGGGGTCCAAACGTGAAATGGGGGAACAGATTTCAAATGGGGGCCGCGCAACACTAGCCCCCCGCTGGCGACGGCCCTGAGTTAAGATTGACGTTCGGTTGCATTTACCTCACGCACTAGTAAATCCCTAGGGTATTAATGAATTAATCCTTTTTTTGGCATAACTTGCCAAATACCAACGTTAGATGGCCGATCAAGGGCTCTACAGACGCGGCTTTTTGCCTGGTTTGTGAAAAAAACAAGTAAATTGCCACTTAAACTTTTTTCTCAGCCCTAATTACGTCATCGAAAAATCCATTGACCTCCCCGCAGTCGTTAAGTCACACCAAAAAAGTTTAAACCGAAGAACAATAAATAAAAGATTTTTCATTTATTGTTCAATAACAATAAATCAAAGATCGGAGAGAACAGTGTTCTGGTTGTCAGACAGAGCCCGACCACACCCGGAGACGCTTTGAACGGCACCTTTCACCTTTGATAAGTTTCAGTGTGTATTGCAGGTTGAAGATCTTAAAAAGCAAGTCAATTTGAAAGGAAGAGAGATCAACAAACGTGAACGAAAAAGTAAAAAAGATGAAGAACAAATACGTTTTGTGTCGCGAGAGCGCGATGCTATGGAAACTAAACTGCGCAAAGTCACGGAACAGATGGAATACTACAAAAGTATGATGGAAACAAAGTGAGTGGGGCTTTAGGTTTATCACCTTATTTTTACAATCTTCATTTATACTTTTCAACAATACAAAAATAGCATAGTTTGTCTTAAGGTGAAGGTGAAACACGTCAATAGGTCGTTGTATCAGATGCTTCAACTACAAGCATATTTCCATTAGTCGGAATGCTTATTTTTCAGATGTTACAAGCAGACCTATTAACGATTAAACTGTAAACTTATACGTATTTGCGATGATGTGCTTTTGTGGCGAAACTGGTAAAGCATGTTCCCACAAAAAGTTGGCGAGATCTAGTTAATAAAGTCTTAACTTACAGTGGTATAGGATGATTTCCATACATATGTGCCTTACGGCCACAGTCCAGGAAACCGATAGCACCTCCTAATCTGATGAGACCATATAGTTATGTGCTCGCCCAAATAGGCAGAACATTCTGTATATTCAAGAACGTAGGAATTCCGATCATTCAACTGTGGTTAGAACAAAATTTTTTTCTAATATAGTCAACTGATGACTTGCATCCTGTCAGAAATGTAATTTTCGCATGAAGCGTTAAAGGCTGGATGTGACAACTTTAATTAGAGTAAAATCTTAAGTTTCTATTTAGTTTCGTTTTCCATAGAATTTACAAACTTTAACAGATTGGATCAGATTATGTTTTCTTATTGAATTCTGCTGAAAAGGTGGTGTATGTTATTTGTCTACATTCTCCACCTTCTCCACATAATATTTCTATTTATGATAAGTACATTTTTAACAGAAATGGTGGGTTAAAAGTTTTAATATTCTGATGGATCAGTAACACTCTCTCCACCCGTAGACACGTGGGAATTGCACTTCTTCACCACAGTTTCATTCCTTAAACAATTTATGCCCTAATTTATTATAGTTATGGATTTGTGCTTATTGTTGCTTTTTTCAGTTTCAAGACGAGCTTGCAAAATTGCGTCGGAGATCTCTAATTTAGACTGTTTTTATAACTCGTCTCGGTCTTGAAAGATGCAGGTCACAGCCGTAAGCTTTTTATCTCAAGCCTGGCACTGCTTCATTGAAGCCAAAAATTTTTCGCAAAATGTCCACTTAAAATATAACCTCGGAAGCCGATTTTTTAAATGTAAATACACAAGTTATAGCTAAATTTGTGTATTGCGATGTTGGTCACGTGTTTAAAAAATGAGTGAACTTTGTTCTGCCGAGCCCTATCTGCAGAAAAATATAAGGTACCGCGTGTTCAAAAATTTTTCTTGTTGTTTTTACATGTTCTTAGCTATAAAAATATTAATCAAACGATTTGATTTTTCCTGATGCGTGACACACTGAAATTTCATTGAAATCGGCAGAAATTTACCGATAGCATTGTTCAAAAATACACTTCTGTCTCCGCTACCCCTCTGTGAAAACACAGGGGCGAATTGCCTCCGCTTTGACCCGTGTTCCAGCGTCCTTGAAGCCAACTGATCAAGTCTAAAGCCGCAAGTAGTAGCCTAATTTGTAAGTAGTAGTCTAATTAGGTTGCTTGGAAAAATGCAAGAGCAAAAGCGCCTTAAACAGCAGGAAAGAGCTTGGTCAAACCAGCAGCCGTGAAAATGGACAGGATAATGTGCAGTGAGGCCGCAGCTCAGGGGTGTTGAACCGAGCATAACTGCTGGGCCAAATGCACATAACCAGATTGGTCCACGGACCACAGCTGTATGTGTCAAGCTCTGTGGGTTAGAAAAATCGCTGACCGCCTATAGAAGATTGGCAATACCCTTAACCTGCGTTCTCTGTGTGTTTGTTTGATTAAATCGGCATTGTTCCACGAGTTGTGGACAGCACACTAGCGGTTCAGGTGTAGACAGAATTGCGGTTGGGCGCTGAGTTTGAAGAGGTCTGTCGCTATTTCTTTCGCTAAGACTAGTTGGGTTTTCCTAACGTAACCAGACACCAGTGCAACCTCGCACAGAGCCACGATCTGCAAACCCAATAACACGTCCAATACTTCATCCAGATCAGTGGGCTGACATTAAGATTTACAACCGTAACGCTTGCTTGTGGAGCAATGGGGTCTGGGTGAAGTGAATACCAGGTACGGGTGAACTGGTGTGGTCATAAGGGCAAGTAAACAGTAGCCTATGCTATTTTTCTCTTAATAAAATTTAGGTTTGGCGGGCCACACTCTACGGACCACAAAACGTCAGTTACCGGGCCACTTTTGGCCCACACATCTGCCGTAGCTAATAAGCTAGGTACGGTTTTTCTTTAAACAACACCATCAATTGGCGCATCCAAGAACTTTCAGTCGATATACTGAAACAAATTATTGCTGCTGCGAAGCGAAGTGGAAATCTTATTTCAGAGTAGGACGAGACTACAGATTTTGGAAACGATGCATAGTTCATGGTATTCGTGCGATACCGTTCGACCGAGGACTACGTAGAACAATCTCTCTTGTGCTGTCCACTTGCCAAACGTATTCCAATAAAAGAAATGTTTAAGAAAGTAGAATCCTTCACTAAGTTACATCAACTTTCGCGAACTCACTGCGTGTCTGTTTGTGCCGATGGTGCTTATTCGGCCATGATAAGAATAAAAAAAAATTCCTGAATTTATGAAAAACGAAAACAAAAGTATTTAGGATGTTATTGTCTTCTTCGTCGAGAAAAAATCACACAGCGAAAAAATTTAAGATATGACAGTTTTTAAATAGGTTCCATCTGCTGTTAATCACATCCCATACGCATTCGTTATGTGTGGCGAGATGTGGACAGAACACAGTGGACGTTTGTTCATTTAAACATCCGTTGGCTCATGAGGAAAGATGCTGGAGAGAGTGGCCCACGCAATGGCACCGGTGCGTTAATGAAAAGAACAGAATCATAACTTTGCTGAACGATTCATCGACAGCAAGTTGATTGCCAAATTTTCTTAGTTGATTGTTTAAATGTTTCAATCAGCTAAACAGCTCCAGGCACGTAAAAGGTAAAATACTTTTAGATGCGTCCGAGGCATCGTCGTTCAAAATTTGGATACAATTGTGAATTCATCGAATTGAAAATGGAAGAATATCTGCGTTTTTAGCATTAAACGCGTTTGCAGAAGAGGTAGAAATTGATTTGCTCTGCATTTGTCAAATTTTCTTGCGCGCCTTCTTACATCTCTCCGCGATGGATAGATATATCCCTTCTCACAATCACACCAAAACATTTAACTGGTTGCGAAGCCCTTTTGAAGTGCCAGAGTTGCACGTTCATTGTGAAGTCGATTGCATTGCTGGACAGCTGATTGAGCTGCAAAGTCGACAGCTGTAGAGTCTGACTCAATTGTGAGTGGGTGTCCAGACAACGGAACTAAATCTCTCTGATCTTTGTCGGCAGGCAACAAAAGCTCGTTTTTTCCAACTACATACCGTTGTGAAGTTGTTTTTCAACCATATAACTATTTTTAAAACCAGGCACCGATACCAACTTCAAACCAGAAGACGACATCAGGTATGCGTTGAAGACCACAGGCCCTTATTTCGACAAACTTGTGAAACAAACTCAGAAACAAGCTTCTCAGTTGAAATTTGTGAATGCGGGCGATGAACCGAATTTGCTAAAATTAGTGTTTGTATAATTCTCGTAGTCTTAGTCTATCTTGAGTCCGCGAAGGTCATAAGCGTACGAGGCGGGGGGTCGGGGGGGGGGGGGGGCCGCCCCCTGTCTTGAAAAATTTCAGGGCAAACTCTGTTTTCAAGGCAAGCACAAGATGCTCAAAAATCCTGAATGATGAAAAATATTTTAATACAGTGAAAAATTTCAGGGCAACTTGTGCTTTTCAGGGCAAGCGCAAGTTGCTCAAAAATCCTGAATGGTAAAAGATATATATTCAATGCAGTGAATTCAGGGCAAACTCTGTCTTTCAGGGCAAGCGCAAGATGCTCAAAAATCCTGAATGATAAAAAACATATATTCAATGCAGTGAATTCAGGGCACATTCTGTTTTTCAGGGCAAGCGCAAGTTGCTCAAAAATCCTGAATGTAAAAGTATACTCAATGCAGTGAAAAATTTCAGGGCAAACTCTGTTTTTACGGCAAGCGCAAGATGCTCAAAATTCCTGAATGGTAAAAAATATATTCAATGCAGTGGAAAATTTCACGGCAAACTGTTTTTCAGGGCAAGGTGAAAAAAATTTCAATACAGTATATTCAGCTAGTAAAGGCAATTACCGTAAAGTTTCTTGTCTGGGAGAACACAACACACAAGGAACTTCATTCCCTTGAGTTAACAAGCAAGGCAATCACAGAATTTGCCT
>JGI24158J21664_10008792_pt1 | contig 13457 bp, 14 predicted proteins | sample Ectturendosymbi3_FD_21664 | JGI IMG/M metagenome (IMG submission 21664) | reverse complement strand
CACCACTTGAAGGGGGTAATGATTGTGGGGGAGGGTGCAGAGGTGGCAGGGCTACACCTTGTGGTGGCATCTGTTGGGGCATTGGGTGAGGTTGAGGGGGAATCGGGGGCTGGGCAGTTTGAACTGATCCAGCTACTGGAGGGGTGACAGCACTTTGAGAAACGTTGGGTGGGGCTTGGGAATGAGGGGCCATTTGCACTGGTTGGTGAGGGGGAATTTGAGAATGGGCCGGCATATGGGGTTGGGGAGCCATTTGGCTCGGAGGGTGAGGTCCCATCTGAGAATGTGGCTGCATCTGGCCAGGGGGGTGAGGAACCATCTGCGAAGGAGCATCCACCGGACCTGGGGGCCCAACTTGTGAATGTGGTGGCAATGCAGGTGGAAGCTGGGCCATTTGGGCATTGGGGGGCATTTGACTCAGTGGAGCTTGCTGGGCCATCTGGGACTGAGGGGGCATTTGCGCTGGAGGCTGCTGTGGCAGCTGAGAATGGGGCGGCACTTTGGGGTCTGGAACAACAGGACTTTGGCTTTGCTGGGGGGGCGGGGCCGACGGGAATGGGCTCTGCGTGTGCCGGGGGGTAACTTCTGACTGGAGGTGGGTTGGCTGCTGAGGGGGAAGAGCAGACTGGGTGTGAGGTTGCTGCGAGGGGGGTTGGGTTGCATGAGAAGTCGGTGGCACGTGGGGTTGGGGTGCAGGGTGAGGTCCCTGTCGACAAAACAAAGTGTTTCTTGAAACTTAATATAAAAACAGCACCAAAAAAGTCACTCGTGCCAGTGAACGACCTGGCTTCGCCCAATGTCGTGTGTGACGTCACTTAACATAAAAAAATGTCGTGTGTGACGACACTTAAAAGCGGGAGACTTGAAGATGACTTAGCGCGAGTAACGTTGTAACTTCTATCAACTTTTTTTTGATCCGAACACTGGCAATGAACTTACCGGTGCGTGATGGGAAACACTGGGAGGGGCGGGGCTTGGGACGTCACGTGGTTGCATGACCTGCAATTAGTATATATAAGTTCCCGGATGTAACGGCGATAAACCACAAGGTGCACATTATGCTCTGACTGAGTTATTTACGAGTTGGACGCATGAAACAACCTCACGCACAACAGGCAGGTGTTGGTTGTACATGTGGTCACCAACGAAGCGGAACAAGCATCAACAACATGTTTCATATTTGGTCATCGTCATAAACATAGCGATGTTAAGCGGGAGAAAGATGGAGAATTGTGAAAAGCAGGCCGTTATAATGACAGAGACATACAGTTTGTTTATAATCAACACATGAAATGCAATGACAAACTAGATAACTTCATGTGCATTTGCATTTAAGGAATGTAATGCACATATACTGTAGATCAGGGGCGCCAACCTACGGCCCGGCAAGCAAAATCATCGGGCCCTCAGTCCCTTTCACCACATTGTAGTAACTGTATGGTCCACCTGGTGGTGTCATATTTTATGAATCTGCTCTCCTTGCAACTTCTTGCATTGCGTACTTTTGAGGAACTAATTGTGCGCAGGAATAATCTGATTTAAAATTCCATAAATCCCGAAGATTTAACAACAATAAAGGGAACGGAATTGTTGGTGGAAAATAAGTGCGGCCTGCCTACCTTGCTGAGTTTGTTTTTGGCCCGCGGCCAGGGTAAGGTTGGCGACCCCTGATGAAGATAAAACACGCACATAGATAAACCTCGCTCAAGCATGTAAGTGTCAACCACAGACCTGCTGGATAGGTTTGTTATGAGGCTGGTTGGGTCCAGAACCTGGTCCAGAAGGCCCGGGGGGTGCAGGATGAGGGGATTCGACGCCGGGGTGGTGCGCCAAGGCCTGGTGTTTCGCCTGGTGATGAAAACATACAAGCAATGCATGTGAAGTGAACTGGACGCAAATAACGGCCACACAGCCTGGCCAGGTACCTGATGGGCTTGCCTGGCCCGGGCCTCCGCATATCGCAGCTGCTCATGAAGGAAAGCCTGGCGCTCCTGCAGTAGTTGCTGACGTTGATATTCAAGTTGTTCTTTCTCCCTTTCCATTATTGTTTCCAGCTCTTCAAAATGCCTGAGACAGTAGATGACGGTGTCAACAGGGTATTTTGCGGCAAAGCCACAGCATCAATGCAACATGAAGTACGAAATGGAAACTGTGAAATTACTACTTTATTCAAATGAACTTTGCCCAATTATCCATAACTCCCTTCGTGGGTCAACTTGTCATGTGTAGGGGTGTGTTGCCAACTTCACTTTGATTGAAAAAAAAAACTACCTTAGCTCTTACACAGAAACCACCACCACCACTCCTAAAACCTTTGCTGATACTCCAAAATCATTCCTCGCAAGGTAGCTTGGGGTCACGTGGCTCACTTCGTTAGCAAATACGGATCACGTGACTTAACAGCACAAGACTTTCCTCAAACCCACTGTCAAACCAAATCATTACCATCTGCCTGATCTTCCAACAGAAGCAACACTGAGATGTGTGTGCGAACAGGGGGTGGAGGTGGTAAAGCAATTGTGCGGATAAACTGCGTCAAAACCGGAATGAATGTAACAAACAGCTCAGTCACAAAATCGAACCGCTCCTTTCCATACTTGGCAGCTTTCGACAGGAAAGTCTGTCTGTCTCTGATCACGTCTCGCTTCTCGATCTCCAGCGCTCTCTTCTCGCAGCTGATTATCTCATCTAACTCCTGAGCGTGTCTACACACATGTTCACCTCACAACACACGTGTCTACACACACGTTTACCTCCTCACCACTGCAACAAGCACTGTCCTGACGTTCTAAAAACCTTCGCAGCAACGTTCGTGGCTGACCAATGAAAAGGCTTGATGCGAAACGATTGTGACGAATTGCATTGTCACAATCGACTGTTCTAGTGGTAACGCTGGTTTGTTCCATTCAATGTAACTTAATTAGAGGGAAACACTTTTTTTAAGTGTTTTAAGTCGAATTAAGTAAGGTCCGACCCCCCCACTACACCACATCGTGAAACCACCCTGTTTTTTTTGGTTCAAAGGTCAAACCACGCAACTCATCTTAATACACCGAACAAGATATTAAAATGAATTCATAACTACCTGTTCTCTACCCTGAAACTAAGTGATCAACAATGTGTCATATATTTAAAGAACCTGCTTTAACTGATCAAGAAATACGGAACAGGATTATTACAATCTGTCCATCATATCAACTCAGGAATTAAATATGGAGTACATCTACCAGCGCATACGGCTGGACACAGGTACAAGCCATGAATCTGGAGTTGTAGCGACATTAGCACTGAACGCATCAACAGTGTCAAATGTAACTGAATACATCCGCAGTGGCAACACGAACACCCCCCTCTGTGCAGCTCAAGTTGGCATTGGACGCCACGCGCCAATGACGCAACACACTTAAACGTAGAGACCCGGGACATCTGGAGAAAGAGAAAGTTCAGCCGCGTCTAAGTTTGAAGCACTTTAGAAAATCATAAATCATTGATACCTCAGTTTGATTTCCAGCTTCTTCATTTGAGTCTCAACCAGCAGAGCGACCAAGCTCTTTATTTTCCGCTCCTCGATCTGGGACAAGTACTTAGCTTTGACTGCAGCTGCGGCCAGGGCTGCGGCGGCCGCCGTCGCCAGGTTCCCCTCCGGAATGTCACGGTCCATCAGTTTCTTCCCCTCTGCAGGCGCTGACGTCACCTCGGCATCTTTATTTCCTCCTCCTTCTCTCTTCTTGTTATCAGTCGCCGCCTCACTGGTCTCCATCGGCTCTTCACTCTCCTTTGCCTCTTCTTTTGTGGGAGAGACGGTCCCAGCAATCCCGCTTTTGTCCAGGCCGTAATTGGGGTCATTCACCCCCTGCTTGCTCGCCTCTTTCACCTGAATAAAGGGTGGGGTTTGAACAACGTGTATGACGAAACAACAGTGGGAGTCACGTGACCGAGAAGATAGGGTCGACACACCCAGCAAAGCTTGGGTTAATGCTTAGAAGGGTGGTTGGGTTGCAATGTCACGATACCCAGGGTTACACCAAAACGCTTCACCCAACCCCCAACGAACACGTCATCATGTTTAGAGCGGCAAACACGGAACTTGAAGTCGCACTGCACTTCGCAAGATGTCTACCACCCAACGCTTCGTCACCCATCCAACCCACCTAATGATTTTACTGCAGGTTTTCGCTACAGCGTCGTATTCAGTTGGACTTGAAGGAGTGCAAGATGCAGGTCTGCCATTGTGACTTAACAAGCTTTGTAGCGTTCTTTACTCCCATGAGCCTTGCCGACCTCGGGTGACCGCCATGGCCTTGAATACTCACGGCTTACGTAATAATGACGGTGTTTATTGCATCACAGCCAGCAACAATAGCTGTGCAGAATCGCACGAGTGAATCTTCAGCGCTATCCCCATGCAACACGCCACACGGATTTAACAGCGAGCTACAATTCCACCAACACAAAAGCGCGTTGGCAGCCGACCCTGGGTTGAATCTCGTCGCAAGGTTGCGCCACACCACCGAGGCCGGATTTTGGTGCAACTTCTGATTAAAAGTGTTGGTGACAGGAAATATATCGGTCGCTACAGGCGCGGCATCTTCGCACACTACATTCCACAACGTAACTACTTCTGATGAGGCCAGAGATAAATATAAAAATGCATCCCTGAATTAAACAACAAGTCAAAAAAGATATAATTCAACGCGTGCTTTGCAGAAAGCAGTAGCTGAGCGTGAAGTCTAAAAAACTTCTCCAGACTTTTGTTTCAGAACTGATAACTTTATAGTAAACTTCAATACCTGCTTAACGTGTGCATCGACCAAATACTGCGGCACTTCGTCCTTGATGTTTGAGAACTCTTCGACGGCCGCTTTGGCCGCGGCAGCCGCCACTCGAGGGCTCACCACAGACGCCAGGAAGGCCACTGTGGCCATGACGGGATTCCCCGACTTTGAGAAGGGCACAGGCTGCTCGAGGACAATCTGGGGTTTCTCGTCGCTGGACTCATTGTTGGCGCCGGTTGTGGCGGCGAGAGACCCTGCGCATGAAGCACACGTTCCCGTTCACTGTTGGGGGTGGGGGTTGAACACGTGGCGGGCATTACCTTCAATGTAGGGGTCTTCGATGGGGAGGCGGAGGAATTGCAGGATGCATTCGTCCTGGGTTCGACTCCCGACGTGCTCTGATACTTTGTTCCAGTCATCCTGTAGAGAACATTATATTTCTCTTTAAAGAGTAAAGGACTCTACCATTACGGGGGGTAAAATCAGGGGGGCACAGAATTGAGCCGGCGGGTGGAGTCAAATGCGCTTTCAGTTGTACACTAACTCTGCTGTCAATCTATGACAGGGTCTCTGTACTTTTTTGTCAGAGGGCCATAAATCTTTCGTAATGTGGTTGTTTCAGGGATGTGCTGCATTCTAACAAAAAAGCAAGTTTTCCATTAATAATTATTTTTTCATTATTGACAGAATGTCTTCAAGGCCGAATGAGATGGCTTCGCGGGCCGTGGATTGGAGACCCTGATCTATGACATTGATTACAAACAGTCTGTGGGGAGCCTGTCAATGCAGCACCCTCTGCGTGATACGGAGTCAACAGCATCTATCGTATGGTTTGTTCATGGAGCGATGGATATGGCGTCACAATGAACAATAAAATAAGCACGGCGTTCCGATCAATACAGGGTGAGGTCACAATGAGGATACGACAGCAGTTTCGGTGTTTTTACGAAATTTATATATCTGCGGTTCAGACCATTGATTCCAGTAACTGTTTCTATGGTGACAGTAACGGCAAAGAATTGTTAAGACACATGTAACAAAGAAAAATGCACTTTTCTCCTCCTATCTTGTAATTTCCCGCAGCAGGAGACACTACTTTCGTCGCTACAAGCCTTGCCTTCGGTAATTCAACGTCGCAAGAAACATCTGTGGCGAAACACAAGCGAACAATAGAGCTTTACATTCACCTTATACATTTCCAAACCTTCCAGCAGAAGCAGAACTTCTTGGTCTGTCCAAGGTTTTGCCGCCGCAGCTGCAGCCGCCGTCTTAGCCTTCCCCATCGCTGCTTTGTGCTGGGATGCATAGATGTCTGTCCGCAGACCGAAATTACTTCCAATACCACTGTCCAGATTTCCAGGTTTCTCATCTTTGGATTTGTCCTTTTAACAAACAGTNCATTAATTTNCTGGCTGTGAATGTTTATTTTGNCCCGAGGTCCAGCTGGGATTGCTTCCACGAATGTTTGATTTACTTTAAGTTTACTGCGAAAAAATATCCACCCAGTTGTTAATGTTTAGTTCAAAGAACATTAAACCTTTTGTTGATTGAACAGCACTGACAAGGGTTTAAACCAAACTGGTGGTGGAAAACAAACACTTGGCTTGAAATTCCGATCTAGCAACAGGTAACCATGGGTTACTTGGGTGTCGGAAGTTTTTTTCGGGGCCGGGTCAATAGCGGTGGAACTTCATTTTACAAACTCCGAAAGAAAATACATTTTTCTACTAAAACGCTATAAACTAAATATCACGTTTACCATTCGGGGAGGTCCCCGACCATGCGAGCCACAGTTCGAGTCGTAGTCAACAGCGAACTGTGCTTGACCTCGAGAATGTTTACTGAAAACTAAAACCCGGAGGCAAACCTTAACACATGATCTACCAGAGGCGCAACTGGTATATACGCTCACGAGCGGATCGGAAGCAACTACGAAAGGCCCGGCAAAGTCAAGGAGCTTAGAAAAGTACAGGGGCTAATTCACAACGATGAAGGTGGAGAGTTTGCCCCCAACTCAAACTACAGCTGCGGAGCACATAACAATGCAGATTATCGTGATAAAGTTTGTGACGACACAGATAACAAGCGAATGGACATAAGCGGCACCTTTTCCACTTTGGCCACAGCCTGGGACGGATTGGCAGGTTTTGCGGGGGCGATGGGTTGCAAACCGGAGGGGGTGTCGGCGATGATGTGGAAGTGTGACGTCGGTGGGGGGCCCATCACTGACGGCTTGGAGTCGGGGTCAACTTGGTAGTTAAGCAAACCCCATTGTTCCAAAAACGCATGAACCCTGGGATCATAACGCTCCATTAGCACAACAGAAATAGTGGAAGGAACGTGCTACAAGCGCAGACTTGCGATGGGTTAAGGTTAACGCTTGAGTTCGTGAATGTTGAAGCTGGTTGAGAGGATGCCCTTATTTAGTGCAGGGGTTCCCAACCTTTCTGACCACATGCACCCTTTCAGAATTTCGACAGATGAGCATGTACATCTAAAATTTCTTGTGACAATATTATATCTTATTATGACTAATCACAGATTTAACAGTAAGCCTATAATGATTTTTGAAAATGATGTTCACACTAATATATGTGTAAATATGTGGAATATTTAAATATATTATATTTTCCCCTTCCACTGCGAACAATAAATTTACCCCAGTTTGGGAACTCCTGCTTTAGTGTTAAGTGTTTTACGGATGCATTGATACGGGGGAGAAATGTTAAAATCAACACACAAACGTAACAATCAACACAGACAGACACACTTTTGTGCGGTTTTGCCCAGAAACAAGTTTTTTAAGTATCCCAACCTTCAAGCAGTCGATCAGTTAGCTACGTTGGTAGCAGCAATCCAGTTACCGACACACTGGTGCAAGAACTCATACCTTATTATTGCACAGACGTCCCCAGCAAGATTCCTCCTGCACGCCGTGGCGCTTAGGTATTCCATGGGGTTCAGCCGGTATGTGTCTATCATGAAGTTGCGGTAGGCGAGATAGATCTCTGGGGTCTTTGACCTGTTTTTACCGTTGAAGAATTCAGGCATGGCCCTGGACAGAAACAAGCCCGTGGGTGAGGTTTGTGTGACGTGTACACGGAGGCCTCTATGGTGGCTTCAATGCATGAGGGGATCTCGGCGCTATGATCACACAGCCAGCAGGGAATAAAGGACACCACTACCACGGTGCAGGCCTCACACTGCAAGAACCTGTTTTTTCGGTAATATATCGTTTTTAAGTCATTTCGGTCAGAATGTCTGAAAGTATAGTCTAAAAAACACTGTTACGGCGAGTTTTAATACAACTGTGAGACAAATGACCGAAATGTTTCAGCAAAAAATGATCGAAATATATCAGCGAAAAAAACAGGCAAGAATGTGAGCTTGCTGCAACAACGCTAACTCACCGTCTTTCGATTGCATGGATAGCATTGTAGTCGAACCATGCAGAGTAACTGGGAACCACTATGTGGTGGGTTTGTTCAGTGACGGCCTCTTCCGACATTGTGGTTGCTGAAAACAGACAGAGAACCATGTACTCACTGCAAAGTGTGCATTTAGAACAGCCTTCACCAGTATTTGTGAAATTTACTTGTTTGTTGTTGATGTTCGGCAAATGTGTGTGGCTCTAATAGGACATCACTGTCTTGAAATTTGTGGTGATCTGAGGATGGCTTTTCAACCATTTTAAGCAAACCCATTTCCTAGTTCAGTTGCTTTTCATCATGCCTTGTTTAATACCAGACAAGACCTGCGCTGTTGCTAGGAAGATTTTAAAGATAAGTTCAACGTTGCTACAGAATGGGATCGCTTGTGCTCAAGACATCGGAGCTCTCAGAATCGAAGATAAATCAAAGCCTTTCCGACCAGAATTGCCAGCAACCTGAATGCGAATTGACCAACGGCAAAACACTTGTCGCTGCTCATGCATTACAGATAACAATAGGCAAGTCGTGGTTGGAGGCTGTTCAGTCCAAATGCCTACATTCACATCATTGAGCTCCACTGCTAGTTCCGTGGCACAACAACATCAGGGGATGCACCTGTGGCTTGGTTGCGTACTTTTTATTCAAAGCTGGTAACAACTGATTTCCGAACAAGTCGCGAATTTTTCACAAAAATATATTGTTATCACTTCCAATAAATGCCCTCCTTTTTCAGTTTTTAATCTTCAAAACAGCGAGGTTCAAATAGTTTCTTGACATTACTCACCGCTGATATTGATTAAATTACAGTACTTTTAGATTGACAACTGACTGATAACATGCGGCAGAGAATAGATGATACCTTGCGGTTGATTATCAGCTGTCATTTCCACTTCATGGGGTTCAGTTTCCTCAGCCTCACCGACCTCCTGCAGTGACCCACCTTTGATGGGTTGGGTTTCGATGTCCTTCTTAGAATACATCTGACACAAAAACGTAGATTTGGATGACAGAGCATCACAACTGATCAAATTGCAGAATCTAAATGTATAAAAACCCTTAAGGTTGTGATAAAGAGACTACAATTTCTTCCTCACCAGTTTGGGAACTGACACCTCCTCCACAACAGGAACTGGCACCGGCTCTTCCATGTTCTTTGTCAAATCTTCCTCATCCTTTTTCTTGCGAAGACTTGCTGGAGTTCCAGGACGTCCTGAAAAAGCAACGCATGGCCAAGTGCTTGTGATAAACTCGTCACAGCCAGGGTGGGGGTTTCTGAAATTATGTTTGCACACAGCACGTTTACAGCTAACCTTTCTTACTTTTCTTCTTTGGTTCTGGTGATGGCGACTTTTGCTTTGCTCTCTTTTTTGTTAAAGATTTTCTCCGATCCCCATCAGAACTCAATGGACTGTCTGCTTTTCCTGACTTGCTCACAAAACCTGCGCGAATGCAAATTATTAAAACTCAGCTAACACACTATGAAAACCTTTTTTTCAGTTATTGGCTGAATTTTGTTTGAAATTACCAAAATAATTGAGTATTTTGATTTAATGCCTTTTTCAGACAAAAAAATTCTGAAAATGAAAAAACGACTGACACTTAAATTATTAAAGAAAAATGACTGAAATGTCTCAGCAGAAAGAAAAACTTGGTAAGAAGGTAGGTATAAATGCTTTGATTTTGGCCATGTTCATTTCAGAACTACTACATTCCTGGGAAGAACCGAAACCTTGCAACAAACTATGCATGATCATAGTTTCTAAATATTTGTTTATCACACAACCTAACTTTGAGCTTGAAAACCAAAAACAACAGCATCTCCTTGTTTGTGTCACGTAATTCATGCTTGTTAGATTTGTACAAGTACAGTTATACTGTACTACAAATTAATTTACAGCCTATTACCAGCAGTGAGCCTTGTCACAGTCTGAAGGTAAAGCGAGCCTCAATGTTGAGCCTGAGACTGGGAATGCTTTACCAACATGCTTAAGTAAAGCTACAGCAGGTGAATGTGTTTACACTTGGACTAATCTGAAGGGGCAAAATCAGAAGTTTGTAAATGTTTCAGAGGTTCTGACAAGTTTTTTAGTTTTTCATGCAAATTCGAAACCTATTTAAATTTTTACCTCTAGTCAGATGTCTTGTTTGTGGCAGTAGACCTAAGCATCTGGTTGGATTTCAGTCACTAGATGAGAAATTTTCAGCTTCTGTGAGCAGAGGCCTGAGACTAAATATCAGAATTGCGGATCCATCATAATGAAGCTTTTCCATTTTATGAACATGGCCCCACAACTCTCGGTTTTCATGAGCATGGCTCCAGCTCTCTCTTTTTCATGGCTCTGGCTTTTGTTAGTTTTTACACATTAATATTTTTAATTTCTTGATGTGCCTTAAGTTGACTGGAAAATGATATGTCAACTGGAGGCACACCAAGACAATTGAGAATAATCTAGTACACAAAACCACAAAATATATCACAACTTGTTTTTTCTGAGATGCGCTTCACATAAAATTTATATTACTGATGCTTTCTTGTCTTAGTGTCACACCCAGTTTGTGAGCCATTGCTCCAATTAACTCTGTACATGCAGGTGAAGACAACACTAATAGAGCTATATCGTTGTTCACGACTAACTGAATCAGATGCTTTATTATTATAAATTTTTGCTTAGTCATTTACATACTGGCTTTTTCACAGTGGAAAAATTTTAAGTGTTTCTTTTTTACATACAGCATTACTTGCAGGCGTTTGATAGGTCTTAGCTTCATCTGTTTCGACAACATGTTTGAAAATGTCAATATGATGTCTTTCAAGGTGGCGTTTCAAATTGAACGTTATGATGTTAGTTTGGCTCCACAAATATTGTTATTTAGTGCAACTACAGTTAAAAGCTCTTGGTTTTCTGTATCAATCATGCTTTCAAGGAATCAGCGAATGGGCTCTGCCTTCATCTTTCTGCTATGGTTTGAACTTGCACATATTACCTTCAATTACAGTAAGTACTCTAAACAATGGAGGTAAACAAGGAATCGATCAGCAAAATTTCAATAGGAAATCGATTTTACGTAAAATTATTAAGAATGCCAAGCTCCTGCACTCCAGTTCCGCGGCCCTGCTAAAAATTTCTTATTTGGCCAGCCAGCCAATCTAACCAAATAGTCATGAGAACAACATTCTTTAACCGAGCCAATAGACTGTATTTTCTTGTGCTGATGATGCTTTGCTGAATACTATTACCTGTATTAAGACTTCAACATTTTCACTACTTTAGCACCAACCATAAAGTGAACCATTAACTTAATAAAAAGTGAATCTTTCATTTTTTCAGTTTCCACAACTGCGTGAAGTTTCAGAGTATGACAAAAATTGCTTATGTACATCTAATAAAAATATAAACATTAAAATTGTAAAACAATAGCTGTGCAGTGTACTGTGGTAGAAACACTGGAACAACAAAGCAAATCAAGTTGGTACTTACTCATTTTGAGCAATTTCTACTGCATTTGATGAAATAAACCACTGTTGGTCACACTAACACTGCCACAAGAACTTAGAGTACAGTATATAACCACTACTGAAATAAACAGCAATACAATTAAAACAGAACTCCATCACCAGGTGGCCCCTTTGAATACTGTAGACCTAAATTATCATAGTATGATAATTTATTATAATCAAGCAACTGCTATGTGGCTGTAGGTCACAAATTTGGTTAAAAAAAAGCTGCAAATTAGCCTTTTGCTGTCTTATATATCTTTTTCATCTGGACTGCATAGCAGCTGAAGACAGCAGTTTCGAAAGTCACGGTGACGGTAGGAGGTCCGCCGACGCCATGCTTAACGCACTGGTTGCCACGCCAAGACAGATGAGCACTGCTTTGTTGCTTCTTTGCACTTATTTCATTCGGTGACGAATTATCACTGCAACGTTTCCCTGAACTAACTAAACTGACAACACAAGTTACAGCAGCGATGCAGCCGCACCAGCTTTGTATTCCGACATCACCAACCAGCAGTCGAGCGCAAGCAATCGACTGGGAAGGTGGTTTGGTTGACGAAGCGGGCGCTGCGGGCGAAAGGAAATGCGCGCCGCACACACACCCACGCAGACAATACCAGTTTGTTGCGCATCACACGGCCTCACGCACACGACCACACACACACACACGTGACGTACGAGTTCAGTCAAGCGAAACGCTTTCTCAATCACGGCGGTAATGCTGAACCGGCATGCCCGTTTAGAAATGGCTAAATATTAATGTTGTGGAAGAACTTAACGAACTAGGCAGTACTGATATAAAAAACTGAGGCAATTTGAATTCAAGGCAGGCTCTTTCCTCATCACTGACCGAAATCATTGGAAACACGTGGCAACAATGGCGGACGTCGTTGCCACGTGGTTAGTTTGACTTACGAAGACCGCCACCCACCCAGCCCTGAAATATAACTATAAGGGTTACCGGGAAAGTTAGCAACAACCGCAACACACCCTCCTGGAAGCAGTTTTCAATGTCGCAGATATGAAAATAAAAGTGTCAGGAATCGTTCCTGGTAATCAGTTCCGCAGAGTTTGTGTTTCGGCAGTCAAAGGTTAATTTCACCAGCAACATTTCTGTGCAGGGTTCATATCACAGGGGTTATGGTAATGGTTTGTTCATGCATGTTACGACTGCAACACGAATGCAAAAAGAGGAAAAACAACATCGAAGAGCAGATAATATTTCATGGTGATGAGAATATTAAACAACAGAAGCTCCTGGTGTGGCAATTTGATGAAATCGTGTTCTAACATGTTGAATCACAAAGGGTTGGCGAAAGACCACTGGGTCAAGTTCTCAGCCAGCCCTGCTGCTAGCACGAATTAATTTTTAATTGTAGACGTTTCACGTGCAGTGAAAGGAAAGTAACAAAATGCATCGAATTAACGTCAGATCAGTGGCGTAGCTAGAGTGTGGGCTGCCCTTGAGTTTGGCGCCTCCGAAGGCCATAAAAATACATATTGCACATTGACTGGCTCTTAAAGCTTTGTATATATATTAGCTGGTTTGTGCACCATTATAAAATTGCAGTGCTCTCACATACTCAAAAATGGTATGCTTTAATTACACACCAAAAACTCAAACATAGTAAGTAACAGTTAAACAAAAAGTAAAATGACATATAGGGAAAAATAGTAAAAAAAGTGTAAAAAATTAGGACTATCTTTAGTTCTGAAATGAAAACTACAATTTTCTACACAGTAACTTTTGTT
>JGI24158J21664_10008790_pt1 | contig 13458 bp, 5 predicted proteins | sample Ectturendosymbi3_FD_21664 | JGI IMG/M metagenome (IMG submission 21664) | reverse complement strand
AACAAGCTAAAAGCATGCGAAAACAATTAATCTCCTTTGTGCAGGTAATGAAGTTTTTGTAAAATGTCAAGCTTAAGTGGAGGTGTAACCCCAAACCCCCCCTTGCGTACGTCCTTGCAACAGAGAAGGAGACACGTATATAGAATATCAAGGATCAATGAAAATTATATTAGTACGGTATGGTCTATTTAATAGGTCTTTCATAATTGCATTCCATGGGTTAGAGCAGTGATTCTTAACCCATTAATGCCCAGCATATGATTATTATTCATACGCAAAAGCGGCCTTCTTAAAATTCACACTAAAGGAAAACTAAAAACGATTCACTATTATTTGTGGTTGGTATGCTACTACCTAGAGGCAGTTTATGATCCATGAGAAACTGAAGCTTTTGAAGTGACAACAAGCTGGTAAAATTTTAACAATAAAATAAGTAGGTTTTCAAAAATGAAAATTTTAGTGGTGGGTACTGACTAGTGAGGTTTCATACCCAGAACATATCTTTAATGTATCATTTGGCCTTTGGTTATATTTGCTAGCATAATAAGCATCTTCCTACTACCCAAGGTTTTCATCTAACTTTTCATATTTTCAGTCGGGAAACACTGATTACCAAGTGTATGAAATATCATACGTTGGGTAGTAACGAGTGTCTCGTGAGACAATTAGAGGTTAGAGCACGGTTTCCAGAAATTCGCTTTTTCAAAACAAATTTTGAGAGTGGTAATCAAAAGGTGTAGAGTTAAAGATGTGCTGAGTCAGAACCGTTGAATCTGGTCCAGAATAATCTGTACGATAATACCTTGCCTTGCAAAATCAATAGTATTGAAAGGGCTATGGATACAATTATATTATCCAACTTTACTCTCCCTTGTCTTTGATGTTTTGACCCTGCTTTTGGCAATGATGTTTGTGCAAGGTAAAATGCTGGATGAAATATTCTAGACCAGACACCAATTGATTCGAAGTTTCATAATCATTTTTTGTTACACCAGGGTTTCCATACTACGGGACTCGAGCCAAATCTGGCCCACAAAGCCATTTCGTCGCCCGCGAAGACATTTTGCCACTAATGAAAAAATAATAGATTTACGAAAAACTTGTTGATTTGGTGAAATGCAACATATACCGATATAATCGATCACATTACGTAAGATGTCCGGCCCTCAGGCTGCTGTGTAATAGCTTATGTGGCCCTCGAAAAAAGTTGGGAAGACTTTGGGGACACATAATGTGTGCTACAGTTAGGCTATGAATCAATGGTCTAGGACAAAGTGTGTTATAGCACCACACATTTTGTGATGTGAACATTCTGTGGGATTACCATGTACTAGCAGACCAACTCGCTATTTGCTGGTTACTGATTCACTAAACCTAGTCTGCAACAGGTCCTTGCTGCTCGGTTGAAAATGCGAAAAATGACTTGTGAGGTTGAGTAACAAGAACCAAGTCACAATGATAACTAAACCCACAAACTTAAGAGTTGTTTGGATTCGGGAAGTGCAATCACTGGAAAAGAAAAGAGAAAAAAAGTGTTGGTGGTGTCACTCAACCAAACCTCATCGGATGGGAAATGTTGATCTTTTTGATAAGCTGACAGGACTGTACTTGATTTGAACCCAATGAATGAAGTGGTTTTGGCCATTGTTTAGGTTCGCAAATCTGTGGGCATTGTGCAAATGTGTTGATGGAAGTATTTCACTTTTGGTTTTCGCAAGTCAGACTGTGATTCTTTGCCAGCAGGAGCTAATGTCAGAGCAAAATGAGGTGTTCGTCCCCAAACAAACAAAGGATTTTTTTACGTTGTAAGATTAAAAGAAAAACATCATTTAGTGGACAAAAAATGCACAGGCACTCAGAGATTGTATGGTGCATGTGGCAAATGCACCAAATTCATTTGCTAAAATTCCATGTGGGCTTCATCCAGACAGTTATAGCCTAGGAGATTCATTAATTAATTCCTGATTTTTTGGCCGTAGCTTGCCAACCACTAATGCCAGATGACCAATCAGGGTCTCTAAAAATGTGCATATTCACTTAGTATATTTTAAAGAAAAACATTTCAATTGCCACTTGATCTTTTTCTCAGGGCCCAATCACGTCATCCGATAAATTCCAAACCTCCCAGTTGTGACGTCACACCGAAAAATGTTTAAACACAAAAGTTTCTGATTTTTTAAAAACCGATCCTAGGAGATGTTTTGCTTCGTTAGGTGGTTTGAACAGCTCTCTAGCTCTATTGGTCGGCAAGTTATGACTGGACAAAGTCAAAGCCAATATAGTGGCTTTGCGGTCCTTAAAGGGTAGACTTTTCGTTTTTTAATAAAATGTGCTAAAACTGGAAGTTGCGCCTGTACAAATCACTGAAATGACGATTCAACATATAAGCCATATTCGCAGCTGACACTCTCTTAAATGCCCAGCGTATGATACATCATATGACCAAAAAAGGACTTTAAAAATGAATTTCACGAAAAACCATCTGAAACCAGTTTCAGGACAACATCTCGAATAACATATTACGGCAGAACCCAAAAATTCAAATTTTTTGAATTTCGGACGTTAATGGGTTAACCGGGTGAATGGTTTACCCCAAGGTGAATTAAAATTTTGCAAGGTGAATGAAAGCAAAGGGGTGAATGAAATGTCTGTTCCTAATTTTTTATTCTCTGATAACATGCATTTGTCTTGCTTTTTCTTACCCAAAACAAATCAGCAATCGTGAATAAAAGTCGAGCTTCAAGAGTTCTAACTTTGCGTCTTCAGCAGTCAACAACTTATTATAACTTCAGAAAAGCCGTGCCACGGTGCAATTAACTGCGTCTATTATGTAATTGGGATAGATTTCACCGGGAGATACCACGTTTTATTCAATCGAGTGGTGGAATCTCTGCTATGCTCTCTGCATGACAGGGGCGTAACGAGGGGTCTAGAAGAACAATTCAATCGGGCGCCGAATCACTACGGGGGGTGCCGAAAAGTCTCAACAATGTCGCAAGTACTTTCTTTAACAGCACATTTACTACAAAAATACCTTAACTTCGAACATGGGAGCGCCAAATTTGCTTCCTGCCCGGGCGCCATCTAACCTCGTTACGCCCCTGCAAGCAACAGCATGAATGTTTATGCTAACAATGAAATTGCCTCCATTCATCAGTTATAAATGACTTTGCTAGCAAAAAGCCTTTCCATTCCTCTTGTAAAAAGCGCGTGTGCTGATAAAACGAAAAAAAAACATTTTGCGAAACAAAGTCTGTAATCAAATCGTATTTGAAGATTGTAGCCGATTTGCTGCATGGCGGAAAACACGCTGTGAATAAAATGATTATTGTCAGATCGGCCATACATTCACAATAGGTTGCATGGGACTGCAGCAATCGATGGCAGGGATGAACGAAAACGCAAAGGTTAAGAAGCATTAGCTTAGAGCCTCTGTAAACAGAATGGCGCTGTTGTTTGACGGATTTTAATAAAGGAATAAATAATATCTTATTATCAAGTAGCCACGTTAGTTTGATACGTATTCATTCCCTTTTGTAATTTCTTTTGGTAGCATCTGATTACATATATCCTATACATATATTTTGCAAATTCGTAATTGTATATGTTTTTATCTCAAGAATACTATTAAAAAAATGCATATTCTCTGTGGGTATTTGTTTGTTGTTGGAAATTTTACATACTGTACATTGCGTATGGCTCGGTTATTTAATTTAATTTAACTAGACAATCTAGCATGGTTGTGTTTGCAGTGCCCCGACATAAGTATTACATAGTGCAGGTGACAATAAACAATAGATAAATAGACTTTACGAAGCAGATCCACATTTACATAAGGCTGCAACTTATACAGTGTTGCGCTACCACAGGCAACTTTTTTGTCCGCATGAGCAATATGTAGATCCCAATTCAAACGCGAATCTATTACAACACCTAGGTATTTAATACTATCAACTTGTTCTTTTGTGAGACCACCGCAAGAGAGGTTAGGTGAACTTTTACAAAAAAGGTATGAATTCAGTGTTTGTGTAATTAAAGTTTTGCAGTCATCCAATTCTGAACTTTGTATATTTCCAAGTTGAGTATAAATCCCATCTGTATTGTATTATTATGTGAGAGCACTAGAGTGGTGTCGCCAGCAAAGAAATAAGACTTTCTTTTGGTTATTTTTGTTAAATCATTAATGTATTTCAGAGGTGTGAAATCATGCAACACTGTCGGGCCAACTGCACATGACCAGATTGGTCCACGGGTCACAGCTGCATGTTTCAAGTTCTGGGGTGTAGACAACTCGCTGGCCACCCACGGAAGATTGGCAAAACCCTTTTAAAATCTNGATCTTTCCGCGGGCCACNGGTTTGCCACCCCTGATGTAAAGAGCATTGGGCCAAGCGTGTAACCTTGAGTTGAATCTCCGTTGGTTATCATAACTTTCTTAATACGTGACTTAATTTCACCTTAGTAGCACTTATACAATAAGATTTTCTGTGAATACAATAACTTTTGAATTCACAGCAAAATCTTAGTTCGTTCATTTCCTGTAAATTGACAGGGGGTGTCCAGAGATATCTGGAGGATGCCAAACAGGTAAGCATGAAAGTTTTTGTAGACTTAATTGCAAACAATAAGCAAATAAAAACACAGCTAAAGTGAAATGTCAAAACGTTTTCCTGCATTCGATGGAAGCAATCCATATCTTGATACAGCAGCAAGTACTGTACGCTGACGTACGGTGAAATATCTTCGCAGCCACTGATTTGAACCGGTGCTATTTTGTAGGTAGCAGCTAGTGAGCGCTTCGAAATTTGGCCACTTTAAAAGATAGCAAGAAGGTACCTGCGTTACGTGTAGCTTGCCGATAAAAGCATGTTAATTGCAATCATCACAACACATGCCAAAGCGTAACCACATAGTTCCATGCTAGGCACGCACTTGTAGGGCAAAGCGGTGCTCGTCAAGTCGTTGACAACAGCATTGTTTGATGGATTGATCTTACTGTACTTGTGTGATCAGCACCGAAATTTCTGAGATTTCCTTTGCTATCAATTGCTTTTTGAAGTGATAACGAAACTTCATTATTTTGTCATGGTACAGGCACAAGCGAACTGCAGGTCTTTCGCGTCGTTGCAACAATATCCGGACAAGGAATGCACGCCGTAGGCAGACAACTTCCTTGAAGCGTGAAGTAGCACATACGCGCATATGGCGTTTATTTAGGGCGATGATTTTATGATTAAGGTTATCAGCGTGTCTTAGCCAGTTTGGTGAAATAGATTTGACTCCTCGGAGCTATTTGTAGGAGGTGCAAACTAAGTTTAGGCGGTCATGCTAAGAAAGCTTGCGATACTGGCACGTAAAAAGCTAGTAATACGCATTATGCCACTGAACGTAATGTAGTGCTTACACGAGCGAAAGTTTGACTGTCGAGGTTGCTTGAAACTTTCATTTGCAGGATCTTGCTTTCTGCCAGCAAAAAACGGTGCAGGAACCAATATAGCGGTCTCGGAATCAATGTAGCGTTTTCAAGTGGGCAAGCGGTTGCAGGATACAAGAAATTGTGTTGAAGTTTGACTACGGATTGAATTACTTCGTTTTTGCTCAATCACAGATGTCCTCGGACACTACGAGTAGAGACGTTATAGCCTGGTCGTTGTTCGAGCACTGGTCTTGTCTCCCGACCTGGCATTTTGAATTGCCAAACCGAAGCAAGGCTGGTGTAAGGCTCTCACCACTTGAAGTTCGTTTACAGATTTGCAGATGCAGTAACACAAAACTTTATTTACAGGAAGCTTCGTTAGAGCAACAGAGCAGCACGGTAACAGAAAACGCGGTCCCCACCGGCACAAAACTCTCAATTGCACGAAACAAGGTCTGCGCGTGTTGCTCACGCACACAAACGCAACGAATCAGGAATGAGTTGGAGGTTTTCCTTGCACGAGGGCGCTGTTTGACGAAACAACTGCTTAACAAGAAATTAAGCTTGTCCAGAAAAGCAAACGCAAAATCCTAAAAAGCACGAAAATTCAAATTACTTGAGTACATCTGCTGATAAAAAACAAAAATTTTTCAATCTGTCCCCATGTTTTCTAGTTTCACCAGCGTTAAAGAAAGCTGTCTGGGTGATTAGGTGATTAGTAAACTTTGCATGGTGCCACTTGCACAGGCTACAAGTGACAACTGGTAGAACTTCTGTTATTTGAAAAATGTAGGTCATTTATGAAAGATTGGAAAACCTTCAAAGTGCAAGAGTAAGAAAACAAGTTTGGGCAAGAAACAAGTTTGGCGCCCCCATGTTCGAACCTTAGGTCTTTCGGGAGCAAACGTACTGTATTGAAGAAAGTACTTGCGACATTGTTGGACTTTTTGGCGCCCCCCAGTGATTCGGCGCCCGGGGCATTGTGCCCCCTTTGTCTCCCCTCCTTACGCCACTGGATAAGCCCACGTATTTTTTATCCGGAACAATCAATTCAAATTACCGTTGTAGTTTCTATTTGCAGCAAATCTGAAGGCAAACCTGTGTCGAAATTCTCGAAAGATACTGGAAGCTAATTGTTTTGTTTGTCAGCATTCCAACAGCAAAAACGGTCCCTCTAGTTTCTCAAAATGCTGCCACCTTTGGTTTTCACAGAGAAAGGACATCATGGCCGAATTCGACTTCGTTTGAAAGCTCTGTCATGTTCATGTCGAGTCGTGACAAAATCTCTGTTATAGCTGATTTTTGTCAAATCTTTTTCATTGCTGATCTATTAATAAATATATGAAAATTTCCAATTGTAAATAAGCCAAGGGGGAAAAAGATTTGGAGACGTGCAACGATTTTATGCAGATTTTCCTCTGTTTTCTTAAGAATCGATTTCAGATGTCTTTTTGCAAGAAAAGTCGATAACAGATAAATTTCCGAAATATATTCAAATCAAGCAAAAGATCATTGCAAAAAGAAAACAAGTATTCATGCAAACTTCATTTGTTTGACAAAAAATATTGTCAAATGGTGAGCTTGCCATTCAAAATAACCAAATAATTTTTAGAGCTAATTCAAATTGACTGTAATGTATTGATCCAAACAAGGTGTCTGGTAAATTTTCGTCTGACTTCTTCAGAGAGAAGTGCGATTTCGACATGTGTATTTGGCCCCCAAAACACAACAGCTTCCGCATTTCACCTTGGTAAAAATTGTCTCAGAGTTTCCATTTAAGCAATCTATAACCATTCAATCATTTCAACTGAAATTTGAAAGTGAAAAATTTTTGAGCCAAATTGGCCATTCTTCAGAAAATCTAAGTGATATCTTGTTCAAGCAACTTAATACGTCACAAGCAACTACTGTATGTATACCACCAGTGCCTGAACACACCACCACAGATATAACACTTTTAAAGGAAAGGGATCAGCTGCCTCACAAAAGCATTCGAAAATCGCCTTGTGTTGGGCAAGATTATCTGAAATTTTTTGATGTTTTACTAAACGTTTGCAGCAAACAGAAATTCTAATTGAACTTTCCGATTATTTATTACACCAAATATTTTAGCTGTCAGATCTATACCCTTAGGTAAATAATACAAGAAGTTACTTCGTAATTGGAAAACGTCAGATTCTAAAATTTTTTATTTTGGAGAAAAAATGTCAATTGGTTGGCAAAAATGTTATGTTGGGCAATATGATATTTTTTAGACAAGAATATTGTGTATTGGGCAAAGTCTTGTTCCTACGCGAAAGTTGTTTTTTCCTACGTGAAATTGTGTAGCACGTTCACCACAAACCGCGCAGCCATATGAGAGAGAACCGTAAGATCTAATAAGGTCTGAAGCTCAATGCAGGGATCAAGTTTGGAAACAATTTCAATCAATTGCCAGTTCTCAAACCTTTGAAAAGTTCAGTTTACTTCAGATTTTTCGCTTTGCTTGTTCAGGGCATAGACTTTAAGCCGGTTTGGGGCTGTAGGGTAGTGGAAAAAGCTAGAAAATCCTAAAGAAAGGTGGTACTTCGAGAAAGGTAGCTCAAGTCACAAAATAAGATTAAAAAATTAGGTGTCAATTTTGGAGTAATATTGAGTGGTTCTCCAGCAATATAACGTTGAATTTATAAAAAACGCCTCGAATTCTTTGATTAATACCGTAACCACTTACCAAAGGTGAGCACAAGACAAAAATCCGGGAGTCGAGTCGAATTCGAATGATCACACTTCCCACTCGAATCCGAGCGCTTTCAACTTGTGGTAGGTGTACCACCAATGGTGCAATGAGGTTTCCAGCTGGTACGCGAGCAGCTTGCTAATCTTATGCACGATTTAGTGTCAGTAGTCTACACTTGCAACTGTCGCAAATTGCATGTCTTGTTACAATGTTGAACCACCCTGTAATTAGATGTTACCCGCAGTTGCGATGTTACCTTAGTCACCCGCAGCTAAACAGCTGGTTTTAATTTAGTTAGAGTTAGACAGTTGCAAACCAGCATGGAATTGTTTTTCATTAATTCATTTGAGTGTTTCAATAATCATGAGAACATTTGAGCAAATTAAGTTGTAGATCAGTTTATACGCAGTGACAATAGAAAACCACCAGGTGGTACGCGATACGAAAAAGGTTCAAAGCCACTGGCCTACGGCGTAGCTGACGTGGTTCAGGTCTGCACTTATTTCATGTTTCTTTGCTTCTTAAAATTCGTGAACAATCATGCATCGTGTCTTAACAACTAATGTCATGTACTGGCTCGATATATCTCTCAATGCAGGGGACTCCAAACGTTATTGTCAGAGGGCCACATAAGCTATTGCAGAACAATTCAAGGGCCAGACATCTTACGTAATGTGATTGTTTTGGGATGTGTTACATTCTACCAAATCAACAAATTTTTCGTATATATCGTATTTTTTCATTATTGATATGTCTTTACATCCGGACGAAATAGCTTCGGGAACCGTATTTGGACCGCGGGNCGTAGTTTGGAGACCCCTGACTTNATGCATTGCGACCGCAATTCGAACAGTTGCTTCAAAACAGACCAACAGGTATAAATCGCTATCTTGGTGAGACTTGGTGTTTCTANCTCAGAGGTATACCTGGATTATGAATGGTTGTCCTTTGAAATCCTGCATTGTCAGAGTTGGCAAATCTGCTCTGCACTTAAATTTTCTAACCCTTTTCAAAGCATTGTGTGCGACTGGCTTGGATGATTCACAGCTGAACCAAGTTTTCCAGAGGCTTGTTTTTTTGAAGTAGCAAAGAGATAATTGTGGACAGGGCCGGTTTTAAGCCGATATGACCGATTTCTTCTAATTGGGCCCCGCGCCAAAGAGGGCCCCGCGCCACGCGTACTAACCAACACAAATTTACACTTTTTATCAAAGCTGCTTGTGTATAGTATCGGCGTGGGGCCCAGTGTTTTTACGGTGTTTTGAGAGGCCATAACTGTTCTCAATTTTTTCCAACTGTTTCTCAAAATACACGAAAACCTTGCTTTACAGTCACCTCGGTATTCAGATAAAACAGTTGCGGTCTCTCAAAATGTCTTTGCAGTCAGCAAGGTCAAACTTTAATAATAACCGTGGCAGGCATCATAGTATTTTGTAAGAGTGGGATCCCCTGCCAATGAAAATCAAAATCTAAGTGAACCGCGCGGTTTCACCCTCATCAAATTCTTTGATAAGAATGTTTATTGTAAATCTTCAGTAATGTATAGCCAAATTCTTGCATAGAATCTTGTTAAGGCAGAGAGAGCTTAAGTTTTAAAGCTATTTTCTGTTTCACTGAAAAGTGTTTCGTTTTTATCAGGTCAGGTTTCAATAGTTGTTGCAAAATACGGTCCAATAGCTGTTGATATTTCAGTAATTACTACTGCTTGTATTCTGAAGGCACAGTTTAGTTCGTAATTGCAAATGTGTGCTGCATCATCAGTCTTTTACAAGCGTTGTACATGTTCCCTCTCGCAGAGATTTGATGAGGCAACCCGAGGTTGACGAAAACTATTGAAATAAACCTAGTTAGTTTTGGTTATGAATGACTATTTCAGCTATGCAAAAACTAACGGTTCCTCAAAAAGTAACACAAAATTACTAACAGTAGTAACAGAAGTGACAATTTCGTTCAAGTGAAATGATCCTCATGATATTGTTGTGGTGAAAATTCCACCATGAATTACTACCGAAGCAAGGATTATGACAGAGGTGGCCAAACTACGGTTCGCGGGCCGCATGTCGCCCGCCGACCAATTTAATCCAGTCCGCCAAACGCCTGTCTTTTGTTGATTTCGCGCTGTATCCAGCCCTCTAGTGACCAGGCAGTCGCGAATTTGGCCCTCGGGTCGAAACGTTTGGTAACCCCTGGATTATGGCATAAATCTTGCAGATTGGCGTCGGAATTTCTTAGTTATAGCCTAATAAATCGAAAGTTGCAAAAATTCTGAAAAGGTGGAAAGTAGAATAATTTTCGTGAACGCATATAAGGTTACTACAGAACTTACCCGTTTTGAAAAATTAAAAAGTAGGTTTAAACTTATTGGAAGCACTACAATCAATTTACATATCTATTGATTGTTGCGGTGCTGTTCATTGAAGTCTCCGCTGGAGAGGTCTTAGCGTGGCCCTTTCAGGCCTCGTCTTTTAACATCACATATTTATATCATTATGACTTCAGTGTTACTAATGTACTGATGATGGTAGCAGAAGTTATCGAAACGTCTACGAAAATGTCGTTTACATCCACTGCTTTGACTTCAGTGTTAAAGCGAAAATAATTTTTTACTTCTCCGCGATATTCAAAACCTGCTCTAATAAACGGTTTGTACTCATTTAATCGATGCTGTATTCAGTGGATATTACTGCAACCATTTTTCACGTGTAAAGTATACAGTGACAGTCAGGTGTTATGCCGATTTCTACCATTATGACTTGATGCACCCCCCAAAAATTTCTACACATCACTAAGTGGGGCCCCCCAAAAATGTTTCCAATCGGGCCCCGCACTTGCTAACACCGGCCCTGATTGTGGGCACTGTAACCACTGAAAAGCTCTGATTCTCCAGCTGTCCATCGTGTACTACAATAGAATGAGTACAAAGGAATGGTTTGGTTTCTCTTAAAAGAACCTAAACTGTTCTTTTAAATGTACACAAGTTGGTAATTATACGCAGTATTGAAACGTATAAAACTTCAGCTAGAATCCTGCATATAGCCAACTTATAAGAACGTTGTTACTAGCTTCCTGCCTAGTTTCTGGTGCCACAGATATCAATTCCAAAAATAAACGTTTTTTCTGTTGCAGGATTTTCAATTTTCCACAATGCGGTTTCCTGTAGCAACCACAGTGTTATTCCTCGTTATTGCGATTACCTTGGCCCAGAACATCAAAAGTGATAAAGAAAACCGAGATGATCGTGAAACAAAAACAAAGGGGAAGAAACCCACAGAAGAAGAAAACGGTGGACCAAGCGAAGGTTAAAAACATGAAGTGCAATAGTCTGATTTTTTTTTAAAAGCATCGAACTCAGTTCGCCATGCATTAAACCTTTTTCTTGTTCTATCGATGCTTTTTGCATAGTTCCGGAAGCCATGAATATGCCTTTATAAACCAACGATCTTCATTGTTTCGATGTTTTGAAAAAAATGAAGCTCACAAAATAAAAAACCGAACACGAATCCAAATTGATCTATACCCCGATTTTTCTCGTTCTAGTCTTTTGAAAACATTTCTATTTTTTGAAAATTTCTAGTTTCTTTGAAGTAATTTCTAGCTTCTTTGAAATGCTTATTGCTTTCTTTTAAAAACTTTTTAGTCTTCTTGAAAACTTTTCCGTTATAAATTTGCAAGAAAATGAATTACTTATAAAACGGGTTTTGCAATTTATGCAACAAAACACATGTTACATTCAAGAAAATATGGTATGCCCGCGTTTGCTCAACGACATAGAAAATATAAAGTGGTGACATTCCTGGAAATCGTTAAATCGTTTATTTGGGAAAGTTTTAGTTTACTATGGCAAACGCAGGCCAAGCGCCTGTTTTATGTGAATTTCGCTTATAATTTTCACTTCATGCAAATATCACAGAACATCGCACACTCAATTTGTATCCATGCAACTTTATTGGCAACTTTCAGCTTTTCCTAAACAGAGATGTTGCTAAAAATAATTTTTAAGGGGTTCTTAACATTTATTCTGTTATTTAAAACTCGCTTGCGCAAAGTCAGTAGAGGACAACATTTTTAAAAGCAGGCATAGCCTGATCAACCGAACACTTAGCTAACCTCTAGATTTCTTCTTAAATGCTGTGCAATTTTGCCCTTTACTAAATCGTATAAGTTTTTTTCAAAGCAAAAGGTTTAGTGACTTTGTACATTTAGAAGGATAACCTCATTTGTCCCCCTGGACGTTCGCCCAACGCCGTATTAAGTGGTATGTTGCTGTTACCTCATACCGGCTTACATTTTTGAAAAACCTTCACAAAAGGTTGCTTAAAAAAAGTGGGTGAAGTGTAACTTGCGTGTATATATTACTTGATAATATGCGATATACCAAGAGAAACGATTACATTGGTGTTAAATCTCTTGACCAGACCACCTTTAAATATTTGTGAGGCTCATGCGATCAAGCATCAGTTTGTTTGAGCTAAATGTTACATGTATGCTTCGCTGACCACAAATTCGTTTTTCAGGCTAAATCAAAGCCACAAAATCATACCTTACAAAATTTTCGGATTTAATGTAGACCACAAATAATAGGGCATGTATTTATTATTTGCATAAGATACAAATGACAAAGAAAAAGTCTACTAGGTATATTTTAAGCCTACTTACTCCTCTGAAGAGAAGCCTTCTCGTGAACGAATGCGTACCTGAGTTTAAAATAGAGACACGTAGGAAATACACCTTGCAGAGTAAAACAGTTTTGCTGAGGAAGTTTTGAAGAAAAAACTTCACGAATTAATGAAATAATTTTAATTTTTTCACTGTAAAGTTATGATATTCAAAAGTAAAACCTAATTCAAAATGCTTGTGATGTCTAATTTCAAACCATGAGTATTTTACTCATACTTGTGGTAATCTCCAAAACAGCTGATGCACAGGTGACGCGTGTGATCAATGATCAGGGTTGCCAGATGAAAATTTCAATAGAAAGCCATACAGTGCTGAAAAACGCCAGAAAAAAAACGATTATATTATTTAAAGACCAGAAAGAAAACCAAGCTTTGTTTCTGGTATTGCAATTCATTTGTCACAAAAAACACCAACATTGCAAGAATCTCACTGGAAATTTTCTTCGAAATTGAGAGTAAAGTCTTGCTTGGCCTGTCACTGGAGCTCATTCCTGATGATTCTCGGACTTTTCATGGTTTGTGAGATTGCATACTCTGGGTACAGTGGTGCCACATTTTGCATACTAATCCATCGGCAACTTTCTGCACCCATACAAAAGTCACCTCCCATTCACTCCTGTACTTACGAGTAGAATCAAAAGAGCCCTTTC
>JGI24158J21664_10008787_pt1 | contig 13458 bp, 7 predicted proteins | sample Ectturendosymbi3_FD_21664 | JGI IMG/M metagenome (IMG submission 21664) | reverse complement strand
ATTTTCGCCGAGTCGCTAGAGCGAACAGGAGCGGAGATATTCATCCGCAAAGCCACGTTCGAAACAGCTGCTTTTTGCGAACCGCTTGAATTAACCTAAGCGCCGTGGTTTGAGTGGTGATCGACCGTAACAGCTGCTTCAACACAATCGCCTGATTGCGGTTTCGCGCTGTCGCTTTTGCGCAACACCAGTCGTTTGTGGCAATTTTGGCTGCATTTGCAATACCACGTGATTGTTGCTCACGCAAGGTGTGAAAAAAAATTACCAAAATTTCTAATGGAAAACATTCTTTGCACAATTGTCGGATTGTGCCCTCGGATGTTCGCGGTTTACGACATTTTTCCTGTTTACTTGACGGCATTTGCAAGCCTAAACGATTGTTAGTCAAAACTTTTTGCGTGTTTGTAAGGAGGGTCATTAAAGCGATGACGTGTATTAGGTTTAAACATGAATGAGATGCTAGCAAATAATTTTGGCCATACATTCCACATAGCTGCCGGTCATATTGCGTGAAAGCCTTCATATTGCAACATGTTTCTTTCCACGAACAAGGAAAGCGATTAAAAGAATACAATTTTTGCGGCAAGTAGTATTTATGTTTGGGGTTTTCGAACCTTCTTTCACCAGCAGTGACTTGTGCTAAAGTAAGTCGTCAGAAAAGCCGTCATGGCACAATCTGAACCGATTGCGCATAGCGCGAACTCGACCTCTCCGTTCATGAACCTTGCTGTACAGTTTTACGCACTTCGAGAAACGCATAACGCGCAGGGAAACAAACCTACTGAGTAAACAAATCTGTGTTTTGTTACCGAACTGAAACACATTCAACTTCCTCAAGCGCAGTGTTCCGCAGTAGACCCTGGTTCCAGCAACAGTTACTAGGGCTTCCGAAAATTTTTGAGTTGGTTTTGTGTTGACAGGACTCAAAATAATGGAGTTCGCTATCTTTCTGCAACACGTGACCGAGTTTTACAAACAGGATGGGTTTGTGGTGGCTTACTTAAACAACCTGTTTCTGAACCACGTTCCTATGTGATGTTATGTCAGATCTAAATAAAGCTTTGCAAGTCTCTAAAACAAGACCTGCATCTTTTGACATCAAGACTCACAAAAGGAGGTCTCGTGATTTAACACTGATTAGAAATATATTTCGCACTGCGAGAACATCAGTATTGGCTTACAGTAGCCATTCACATGGTCGTGACCAGGGCCCCGGCACGGGGAAGTACCGCCCCGGGGAGAGTAGAAAAGTGCCGCCCCCCTACCATTACCACCACGAGGTGGTGTTAAAGACCATGAAAGACCATTTGCTATTCCTTCTTTTCACCAAAAGTGCCGGCCCGGGGCATTGCCCACCCCCTCGTCGGGGCCCTGGTTGTGACAAGAAACGCGTTTGAAGTGAGCTGTGACGTCAGGAGGGCGCAGCTCAGCGATCAACCCCGAGCAAGTTGAAGCTGCATGTATACACGAAGTTTTCGGACGACTGGGTTTGTGAGTTACGATCTGTAGTAGACCAACAGCGCAAGTTGGAAAAGGAACCTACTTCTTTTGGTCGTTATCATGCTGTAAGCTTTTTAGTTTCGTATGAGAAATTAAGAGCAATTGTCTGCGATAACACTAATGTAAATTATTCAGAAAACTAAATACGCACTGCAGTGAAGCAGTAATTCAACGGTATACAAGCGAACCAGTGGCGACTCGGGCTACGGTCTTCGATTGCGGTTTACATTGTAAAACGTGAGTTTGTTTGCTTACCACTTCACTGATTAAGGCTGTTAACTCGGGCTCTTTTCATTGGCCTTGTCACTGTTCATATATTTGCGTTCCATGTCTGGCCTTTCGCGTTCATGTTGCAGGTGACCTGAATCAAAAAATATCGTTCGTAGTAGGCGAGGCGTTCTCTCGTCTTCGTTCCCTCGCGCTTTACTCGGGCTCATCCGTTAAGAGTCCTAGCTGCCCTTTGCAATCAAGTATTTTTTATAATACGATCCACATCAGAATGTTTTTTTAATCAATGGATTTCCATAGGGCATTGGATTTGAATTCCATTCCAGTGGATAGTTCCCATACGAGAATAATTTCAAACGAACGATAAATTGTCCTGTAACTCGGGCTAAAATAAATGAGCCTAGCACACAGATTTTCTCAGGCTCATTCGCCCGAGCTGTCCTCTGCATTTGTTTTTTAAAATATAATTCATATCAAATTGAATTTTTTTTTGATGCAGTGGACTTGCATAGAACATAAGATTTGAATTCCAATCCAATGGACAGTTCTCATTCAGGGACGCCGGAGAGCGGGGAAATGACAGGAGCATTTCCCCCCTGTCCTTTCAAAAGGGGGGCAACGGTGGCGGGGTGCCTTTTTCATAGCATTATCATGGGTGATTTCATGTTTTATCAAGACCGAACTGAAATAAATTTATTGCAGCCATTCGCGCACCCAGAAAATTCAGACTGGTTTTCTATAATTTCTGTTATTATTTCTGAGGTGAGCGCTGCTGCTGAACAGAAAAAGGCATATTGGTGACGATTTTTTGGTTTTTGTAAGTTTCCATTGCCTGCAACGTTTTCACTGCCCTACCATTGCTCCAGCGCCCCTGTTCCCATTCGAGGATAATTTCAAACGAACGATGAATTGTCTAGTAACTCGGGCTAATATGAATGAGCCTAGTGCGAAGAGGACTAATCGGCGTTATCATTGCTCTGTGACGTACGTTACGCAACAATGGACGAGCTCTTATGAGAATTTCTCGTTCATTTTTACGTAACTAACGTCACAGAGCAACGATAATATCAGCCGAAATAAGAACAAATGGAAATTTCATTAATGCAAGCGCAGAGATGAGCACTGGACTGTGTCCGACTATAGCAAATTTTGTTTAATTTGGATTGGATCCGCACTGTAAATCACTTCATAATTTAGGATCCGGACCGGAATTGGACTGACTTAATGGAAAAGAAATGCGGCATTTTTGTTGTGAAAAGGCTGCATTTTTCAATTTTTTTGGACGTCATTTGGATTTGGACTTAACGTTTGAAAAATTTTTTGGACTTGGACTGAGTTTTAACAAATCAGGACTGGACCTGGATCGCAAAATATGACAGTCTGCTCATCTCTGATGCAAGCCTCAAGTGGTTGCATTCAGTCAGTACATACCGCGTGATAAATCCGAGCAACGCTGTGGATCTGGAGTCGTCCCTGAACCGGCCCATGGGTTTACTGAACTACAGCCCACACAGCGCTTTGACGTTGTTGCGACTGGATTGCAAAAACTTAGATAAAGCAAGCACATTGTACCATTTCACTCTTGCATCATCTAATCAAAGGCAGGTGTTCAGGCGACTGCAAAACACCTGCGGGAACACACTTTCTCCAGCTATGTAGCGAAATTCGTGAAACCATGAAGGTCGAGCAACTTCTCCGCATAGAGAGACCACAGCTGCAATGGTTTACCTATGTGGCCATAATATCGCAAGACAGCACAGATGAGCGGACTGTCATATTTTACGATCCAGATACTTTAATGCAAACCTCAAAAGAATTTGACCAGGATCTGCAAAGTATATCTCAGATCCTGGTCAAACTCCGAAACAATGAAGTCATTCGGTTTTCACAGAAGTTCAGAAGTCACTACACTGACTCGTTCTGGCAAACGTAAGCTTTTCATCAACACACGTCTTTCGTGAATTGCATTACAGTAATCACATCTTGTTATTGCAGGACGTGAAAGCGTACGGCTCTTCGGACAAGTCCAGTTGCTTTCCGTTTCCGATCATTTCAGCCAAGCGTGAGCTGGCTGTGGAACTCGGCATGTTGGATCCGGCGGAAGTCGACAAAGACGGATTGCCGCTGACCGCTCGATCCGTAAGTTTTGCTGTTACAACCCGAACATCAAATTTTGCTGCATCTGCCAACTCAGCCTGCATTTCAACTGTCGCAAGCTGGTTTTGCTCTACGGATGTCATCTTTACCCCAGCAGGGATTAACACGCAGTGTAATATAATGGCGCAAGCTCTGCGTAAGAGAATCGCCGAAGACAACAGAAACAATTGCTAAACAACGTTGACGTCAGAGTGCCACATTTAGTTGCACAACTGAGTGTTAACCATCACGAGTAAAGCATCTGATGGTTAATCACTGCAGATCATATGCTGTTGTGTCATACATTGAATTTCTTTGAACGAAAACCGTCTCTTTTTTAGTTCACAACGAACAGCTGGATTGTTTTCGCAGGTGTTCATACTCGGTCCTGACAAGAAGTTGAAACTGCTTACACTTTACCCATCGACTACAGGAAGAAACTTTCAGTAAGATGACCTGCGTCGCAAAGCTTTGTGTTGCTGCATAGTGTTGTTCCTTTACAATAATCTATTGTGCGTTAGTTCTGCTTCAATTTGCTCTTGTCTCTTTAGATCAGGGGTCTCCAACTTTTTTGTCCGAGAGCCACACAAGTCCTTACACAACAGTTCGAGGGCCGGACATCTTACGTCACGTGACTGCTTGGGGATATGTTACATATGCTAAATCAACAAGCTTTTTGTAAATCATTATTTTTTCGTTATTGATAAAACGACTTCGCGGGCCGGTTGAAATGGCTTAGCGGACCGGATTGGGCCCGCGGGCCGTAGTTAGGAGACCCCTGCTTTAGATGAAAATGCACGTGCGTAGCGCATGAAATAGGTAATTTAAAGCTTGTCTACAAAGACAAAGCAGCGACATTTCGAAGCTTCTATGAACGTCGTGCCTATACCCTGGAGCGTTTGTTTGAGCAAGCAAAAAAATTACTCGCTCTATGTCAAACCTACTAGCAGCTATTTCTGATGGTGGACGTCTTCTCACCGCTAGGGTTGCCAGCCTGTCTTCACCAAAAAAAGCCAGACTTTGTCCCAAAACAAAGCCAGATAGCAGTTTTAAGGCATATACACATAAAACATGGATAACCAAACACAAAATGGACGTTAAAACTCGCCAGAAACAATGATATAGTACAATTCCAATTTTTAGAAGTATTTTCTTTCCCCGTGATTACACTGACGTACATTTGTTTCTTATCAATAGCATCGATCATTTCAGGGCAACAGTAAAGTCTTTGCAGTATACTGTGCACCCTGCATGATCATAGACTCATCTTCAGAAGAGATTTGAAATGAAGATGCAGCTCAGAAATTTTTTTGCCATAGCCAAGCCTTTCCGACTGAAAAAAAGCCAGAAAAAAACAGATTTTGTCTGGCTTCAAAAGCCAAATTGGCAACCCTGCTTTTCACCTCGGTCTGATCAATGTAACGTTCATACCCCAACAAACGGTTTTGTTTCCAGCGAAATCCTGAGAGTGGTCGACTCGTTGCAACTGACCGCCAACCACCAAGTGGCAACACCCGCTGATTGGCAGGTTGGTATTTTTGCTACGTGCTTGTTTCGGAAACACCTTCGACGAGCGGGTGGACCCGCAGTACGCTGGGGGGTGCGGGAAAGCCGCAGGTCTCAGATGCGTTGCGGGAGCGCGTCTTATGGGTGAGTGGGGCAGGGCGGATTTCATCGCAGCCTGCAGTGTTTTGACAGCAAGGAAGATTTCCACCGCAGTGACGGTGTTTTTTCTCCCCCGAATGCACTTCCTTTCTTTGTGATGTTATGGTAGTGACTGGGTTTCAAAAGACCTTGACATCCTCTCTACATATTGCCAAGAATGTTCTACTCTGAGCTTAAAAGTTTAAATGGAAATGTGTTTGAATGGAGAACTTCCAAAAGTATTTTTCTATTAGTACATTTGCGAACAAGATATTGAAATTTTGCGCCCCCTCCTGATGACGCGCCTGCTTTGCCGCCACCTTTTCTGTTCATAAAGACGTTACTCAGAAACAAGGGAAATAATTTGGCGTTTGTAACATTCATGAGAACTTGTTGCGACAGTTTTGAAGCATGATTTCCCAGGTGCACCGCTTAGCTACTGTTGAAGTGCCGTCAGGGGTCAGGCTGTTTGAATGCTTTCGTTCGTTACCAACAAAAATTGAGATTGTGTGCGACTCGATCTGAATTCAAGTTTGATCTAGTCCGGTTGCATTGCAAGAGTCGCTCATTGCTCTATTTTATAAAAACGAATCGTTGTGATCGGAAACCGTATTTGATCGAAACAACACTCGTAAACTTTTTGTCCCAGCCTGGCGAAGACTGCATGATCGTCCCTTCAGTAAGCAAAGAAGAGGCGGCTGAAAGATTCCCACAGCATAAAACAGTTCCGGTTCCCTCTGGAAAAGAATACATGCGCATGACCGTGCAACCGTCATAACTACCAGAACACCTTGCCCCCTGGATTATGCGATGAGCCCTCTGGGCTTCGTTGCTCCTTTCCAAAGGTCACTGTACTGATGTTGAATTTATCGTTTGCTTGTTGCGAAATTCTTGGTGCAATGTTTGCTTTTGACGCCATGAATGCCTTGTTTATTGCTGCTTCACTTCCGTTGCATTTGTTCCATTGTCGAAATTTAATTCCTCCGCAATATGCGTACATTTATATTTGCGTGTTCAATGTGTGGTGCGATACTGCTGCGCTTAATGGCTTGCTTGTTGATAAGCTCAAAGGTGTTCTGCGTTTCTATCGTGATGAGATCAAGCAATAAATATTGATTTGTGTTGCGTTTCCCAATAATCGACAATGGCAAGACGACTTTTCGACCTCGGCAGAAGATTCCTTCACGTTTTTAAATGACGTAAACCACGTGTAACAAAACAGTGCGGTCTTTAAAGGTATGTTTAGTTAGTGGATGTAACCTTTCGCACACGATTTGACATTTCCTAACTGGTGATTGTTTTCTGTAAGTACGGGGTGGCTTGTGTCAACCCGCAATTGCGCCAAGGCAATTTCGCTGTGTGTGTGCGCTCGCGCACAATTCGGGTGCTCTGGCCTCATTGCATCAGTTGAGTTTTTGTATTGCTAGCGTTTTCATCAATAGTTGATTGTGAAACCTCTCAACCATCCACGACGCATCAAAGCATAGCTCTAAACGGGCCTCATTTTGAAGCCCGTCCCGAGCCCGACATTTCTTTTGAATCCCGATTCAGGTTGCAAGCCAAGCCAGATTTACCGAGTGAGTCAAGATGTGCGCAGCTACGGGGTATTGGTAGCATAGCAAAGTAAACAAGACTAAATAATTCACAATCATTTCTTATTGAAGATCTAATCAACTCGACATCGATCTAAGCTGCTAAACAATCGCCAAAGTGATTGATCTATTCGACGCAACTCCATCGCATGCTGATTTCCTCACGGCTGTCACCTCAAAAAGCGTGTGAGACTTGGACACGTGGTAATTGAAAATGTTCTTCCGTACATAAGTGTCTTCCAGGGAAAGGCAAGCAGTAAGGAAATATAGAACTTGTCCGGTGCCTATACTCTATGGCGATGGTTTTCAACCTGGGGGTGGAAACCCCAGAGGGTTGTAAACCATTTTTGGAAGGGTCGTGAGTAGATATTTTATGTACACATCTGTATTGCATTTGCTTTTTTGGAGTTTTAGATGGGGTCGTTGGGTTGAAGTGGGATGCTATAAAAGTATAATGGGTCGCGGTACAAAAAAGGTTGAAAACCACTGCTCTGTGGTGTCTGTTATCAGGAGTCGGAATATTTAGGGAGTTTTACCAAACACTCGGCGTTGACAATACACCTCCATCGCGGTGTCGTCCTGCACAGACAACGTCAATTAAAACGTGAAGCAATACTGAGCGTCACACGCTGCCAATAATACAATGTTAAGAAAACCTCTGGTTGAAATTTTCTGATTCAGATTTTAGATGAACTCGTATCATTACTAGCTTACCGTCCAGTGCACCAATGTGCTTTGGAAAATTTCAAAGACCGAAAAGATCTCAGCAATTTTTCTCCATTCCACGCGGAAGCACGGAGGTTTAGAACAGTACTTCAACCTTTTTACTTACGTGGCCCAGATACCATTTGGTGAAAAGTGCGTGGCTCACTACCTTGTTAGCATAGCTTATGTTTTGATACGCACAAAGAAATTCTAAAGCAGTGTTTCTCAAACTTCTTTGTTCCATCGCCCCGTTTTCTCTCTCGACACAGCATTGTCACCCCCCAAGCCTGGTAAAGCAAACACGAGTATTTTTGAAGAGTTTTATTTAAAGAAATCGATACATACCATAGCCCCCAGTTCAGTGTGATGGATGTGCTTGGCGGCCTTCACACAGATGTGAAATATTGGGAGATATTTTAATGAGGTACAGTCGTAGATCACCGCGCTTATAAATCAACAAGCGGTTTCTTTGCTTCGAGAGCATCAAGGTCACAGCCGAAGTTAACTCAATGATCGATTAGTGGCAGTGGCTTAGCGTTTTCATTCCCTTTGTGTTGATTTTCCCATTTATTGACCCCTTTGTTTTGTTCGCCCCCTTGCCCCTCAAAATCGCCACCAAGGGTGCGATTCCGTCTACTTTGAGAACCAATGTTATAAAGTAACGCATTTATCCTCATATGATATTCAGTGAGAATCTTGCTGCTGAACACAGTCGATGTGTTCGCACGCTGCAGTGATCAGATGTCTGGATAACTGCTTTTCTAACATGTTTTAGTCCTACATCCGTGGCCCACGCAAAAACTACGCTATGGCCCACAGGTTAAGAAACACTGCTTTGGATAATGGGGCATTAAGACGTTCCATGTTACGGAACAGCTTTATGATATTACTGATTGTTGAATCACCTGCGTTGAGAGCTTCCAGTATCAAAATAGCTGCTGCGGTAAGAAAAAAGGTAAGAAAAAAGTTTTAGCAAAGGTAGGTACTGTTGGTAGGCTATTACGCAACCAACTTTCTAAAATCCATGCTGGTGGGTGTTTCTAAACACAGGAAAAATGAGTATACTGTCTTTACGTTGATTATGGATTCTGCAGGTTAATGCATACTTGGGACTAATGCACCTACCTCAAAGTATTCGCTAGTCTTGTTCTTGCTGAAATAATGCACCTTCTCCAATTTCATCTCTTTTTTCGTTCAAGGGTGGTTTAGTAAGTTGATGTAGTTTATCGAATGTGTCTCGATTCATGCATTGCGAAACTACCATTTCAAAATTTCCTCGTTGAGGTCATTATTGACACCAAATTATATTCCCCATACTTGTCCCTTTCTTCAAATATTGGTCTCATGCAATACGTCCTATAGAAATAAAGATTGTTAGATCAACACTTTCCGTTAGGTCTAGGCTGTAGTCGCTTGTCAGGCTATAAAAACTATCGTCATATCAGAACATTTTAGTTAAATTATAATAAACCTATAAAAATATTGCCTGCTTGTCAAGGTTAAGAAACTGACAAAAACTATCCGACAGTATCTTTCTCATCAAATTTGAAACGAAACAGTCACTTGCTGGTTTTGGCCGAGCAGACAACGGAAAACACCATGGGCGTCGGAAGGAATTTTTTCACGGAGGGGCCAAGCTCCCGTGTCCCCTCGTTCCGACGCCCAAGCAGGACACACAGCTGCTGCTGAAAAAACAAAATGAGTGATTCTTCAGACAACATTTTATCCTGTCTATGTAGCAATGACTGTCCAATTAAAACCTGAAACGAAAATCATTGCAAAACGAAGTTGTAATGCAAACGATTGCAAGCACTTTCAACCTACTGTAGCTACAGCTGCTAATGCAATATCCATTGTCACCAGGCCTATAAACTCATTTACATTCTTTCCGCAGTTCAACTTCCCCACCTGGCAAATCCAGTGTGAATTACCGCATTCCCCCATATGTATCGCACCAAACAACGTTTGCGCCTGCTCTGTGTGAAATCGCTTTTAACGCTTCTCGCAGCTGCTGCTGGCGTATCAGCTTGCTGTATCCCACCTAATGCCGATGTAAGCTTCATTTCACGACCATCGCAAAAATTCCTTTCTGGCAACTCTGGCATGCTAGAAATTAAAACTATATCCCTAGCTGGAGTGCTGGCCGTAGCCCATAGCCTGATACGAATTGATAAATTTTTTACTTTCTACTGTTCTTTCTACACATTTTTTATTTTCTCAAACTTAATATGCGTGTATAAGGTGGTGACATACATGCCAGGCCATTAGGTAAAACAACACGTTGCAATCAGTTCAATCAGTTTGCCCTCCCCGAAAATATCAGCTGGTTGCGACCCTGTTACTGTATATGCACATGAACCTCAAACGTTGGCTAGGAAGCAATCCTGCAGGGTTGTAACCCCAACTATATAGAAAGCTATTTGAAAAAGATGATGTATATGTACGTGCGGTTCAATTTATTTTCTGTCAAAATCGATCAAATCAGGCGACAAACAAAATGTCTGCAACTGAACAGTGTATTGCAGCATAGGCGTAGCCAGGGGGCCCACAGGGTCATGGACCCCCAAATTTTTAAAATATCTAGTCATTTTGTGTTTGGAGAGGCGGTATCCCAAACAAAATACTGTTGCTAGCCTAAAATCAAACATTTTGGCCCTCCACAAAATTTTTGCCCCCAAAAAAAGTTTGGTCTGGCTACCCCACTGCTTGTAGAAATGATAAAACTTAATTATTTATCTTCACACCCAGAGCCGTATCAGCCGCACCCCATACTCCCAATTAGGGGGGGGCACGCTGTCACAGGGGGCCCAAAATTCAGTCCCGTCACCACTTATCCCCCCAGAAAGCTTCGATCCCCCAAATTGAAATATGAAGCACTAGAAATCAGGGAAGTTAGGGGGCCCTTTGAAAGAAAATTGCTTATGCCTTACAGTTACTTTGGGCCCCTTTGAAAACAAGGTATTTACGCATTGCAACTGCTGTTGGGGGCCCCTTTGATAGCAAAGTAGCCTTCTTATACATTACAGTTGCTGTTGATCCCCTTTGAAAACAAGGTACTTTACACATTAGAGTTGCAAAGGGTGGCCGGAGGCAAGTGCCTCGCTTGCCTTCCCATACTTAAACACACCACTGTATATAAACCAGACAATGATCTTACATGAGAATATGAAACCGATTGAACACGTTCTGCTTCATCCGATATGCGTACGTTCTCACCTGATGTGCGCATGCAAACACTGTAATGTAAAGTTATCCTTGTTATATTATTGAAGTTGCTGATGAGTTTATCACTTCAAAATCACATTTTTCACGCGATTTTTCATAATAACCTAGACACACAGGTCGACTAAAAAACAGATCTGGGTGGAAAAAACCGTCAGTGGGTGGGAGTCTCGGTCGCATGCGGCAAAACCAGTGTTGCCACTCTGTTGTTACGGAAAAGCACTAGATTTGGTGATAAAAACACACTAGAGTCACCAAAAAAACACTAGATTACAAAAGCAAACTTAAACATAGTGAAAATGGCCAGAAAAAGTGTTGCAATGCCAACCATAGACATTGTGCAACTCATTGTAAACCTGAGACAAAGTAAACGGGAGATAGCAGCAACCCTTGCGTTTGTTTATACAGGTCACTGAAACTTTTAACAGATGACCAAGTGACTTCGCAGAGGTTTAACTCAAAACATTTATATTGTCTTATATAATTTAAGATTTTATAAGGTATAATTTTTAGCAAATTGCAATTGCACTAAATCAAAAAGTCTCAATAATCAATTACACTTACAATTACACAAAATTGTGCAATGAATTACATTCAGCTCACTCATAAAAAAAAGCACTAGACAGCCATAAAAAAACACTAGAACACTGGATGAAATGAAATAACACTAGATCTATTGGAAAAACACTAGGAGTGGCACCACTGGGCAAAACGCCTACTACCACTACCGTAACTTGAAGTGAACATTTGAAGTTTTACTGCTGTGTTATAGTTACGCAATAACGACCAATAGTACAACAATCCGCTAGCAAGTTTCGCAACTTGCCTCAGCTGGCAAAGGAGCGAAAACTTGCGCTAAGCGTGTCGGGGGCCTCGCGGTCACGACTTCGCCCTAGGACCGTACCAAGGGTAGGGCTTGTAAAATTTTTTTCGCTCCCTTGGAAAAATGTGTTGGACACAGTATAAAGACATTGGACAGAGTTTAAAAAATGTGGTCCCCTCTCAGAAAACTCTTCGCCACACCTGGTGTCCCAAGCTGGTTACGGGCTTGCTTTGCCCTGATGGGCCTCGCGTTCATTTATCTGGCCCTGCCTGCACGCCTAGTTGTATACGTCCAGAAGTCAGACTTCCACTTGGTCAATGCATGTTGTGTAGTGATTGTTGCAAAAAAATTTACTATGTCCAGCCCAGGTAGTCTTCTCTTATTTTGTACTGCATAGCAGCAAGATACCTTTGGTGCTTACGACCAAAGTCATACATTTGCGCAGCCTGCTGTTCGGACAGCTAGATGGAGTTAATTGTGTAGTTAGAAGAGAGTATTTTGGGGATTGTCCCAAACTAGAGTAGCGCAAGTTAGTGCATTATGGACGTTAACCGTTGCGTCCGCGTAGGCCTTAGTCTATATTTGTTAACATTTATAGGCCAGGGCCGCAACCAACAGATCTTTTGGGGGGGAAAAATGATGTAAACTTGTTGCTGTACCTAGCAAATACATACATTTTTGAAAATTTCGGGGGAACAATTGCCTGATTCCCCCCCTATGGTTGCGGGCCTGTTATAGGCGATTTGAGATACAAAATGTTATTAATCTAAAAAAGTGCCGTGCATCAGGAGATTAACAGTCCAGACATCAACAAGGTTTGTGCATGCGTATTTCGGCCAGTAAAAAGCCCAATGCGCACGCTTTATAAGCATATATATTTCACTTAACATGAGAAAGTTTATCAATTTGCGCTAATGAAAGAAAACGTTCATCGCGGCGCACATGCTTTGACCGGTCTCATGTTTGCTGCTTTCGTAATAATGTTTTGATAACACAATCATAGGATTAATTCTGGTTTCTTGCAAATTCTTTTACATTTGCATTTGATTACGACATCTCTAAATAATCGCCGTCAATTAAATTTCAATGATTTANGACCCAATTTCTTCTGTTACGCTCGTTCAAAAAGTTTAGTTGGAAACTACGAGCCTATTGTGCGTATTTGCGGGAAAATATTTATAATTAATTTGCAAAATCTGCAAATGCTGTTCATGTTGTGAATTCAAAATAAATTTTCAGAATGCCTACTCCCCTCATAAGCGGATCCAGGGGGGGCTAAGGGGGCTGAAGTCCCCCTAAATTTTTTCAGATACGTATTTCGGTGGTTCCCGACACAGGAACGCCCATTGGGGCACTTTTTTGTATAGCCTTTAAATAAACCATTTCTTGCATAGGGATAGGGACGAAAATATTAAATCCAAAGCTTATTTTGCTGAAATTGGACAGTCTGAATGTGTTTATTTCACTATAACTGAAACTTCTGATCAACAAGTTTTTTAAAACTTATATAATATGGTCCCAATGTTATAGAAAAAACAATATGGTCCCAGTGTTATATAAATACGTGTTTACATAAAGCATTTACAATACATATACGTTATATAAACC
>JGI24158J21664_10008786_pt1 | contig 13459 bp, 14 predicted proteins | sample Ectturendosymbi3_FD_21664 | JGI IMG/M metagenome (IMG submission 21664) | reverse complement strand
CATTGGAAACTAGGCTCGAGTCCGAGTCTTTTGAGCCTTTGATCAACTTTCTAGTGTTTCTGGTTCAAAAGTTATGATCTAAAATAAACAAATTAATTAATAATCTAATTAGCTAATTAGTCAAATAGATCATAACTTTTGAACCTGAAACCCCAGCAGGTCATTCAAAGTATCAAAAGACTCAGATTGTAGTCTAGTTTCTAGTAAAAACTTCAGCAAAATACTACCACGTAACGGTTGGCGTCCAGGGCCAGGCAAAGTAGGCCAAGGTGGCCTAAAAGTCCTCCACTGTGACGTCACTGACAAAAAACCTGCATCCCCCCGAGCAAAAAATGTTTTCAAGTGCAAACTAAAAGACTTGCCATGTCTTTTGACACTTCGACCAGGTCCGTAACCTGTACAGGAGCGGAGATATTCCCATGCAAAGCCACGTGTGTTTCAGCAGCTTTTTTTCAAAAATTCGCAAAAGCGGCTGGACGCCGAAGTGTTAAAGAACAATATATTATAACACCCCAGCTTTAGCCAGCTAATGTATCAGACTCCATTTTTCTTGCATTTGTGACATTCAACAAATTCTTAATGTTTTCAGTGTTATTATTAGCTTGCAACACACTGTCTTATGAGTAGGTTAATGCTATTTGCTGCAAATTGTTGTCTTTTCTTCATACAGACATAACAACTTTGAAGCATTAAAACTGACATGGTGGTATGTGCTGTTACAACTTGTAGTATGAGAAGTTGGTTAGACAAAAGTTTTTGTATGTTCGCTTTCCCAAAAGACCCTAAGCTAAGGCAGGCCTGGATTTTCAAATGTCGGAGAGAGAACTCCAATTTAAGTATATAAGCATTCAAGGGTTTGTGAAAAATACTTTAATGATTCCGATTTCGTATTAAGTAGGACATTTGCAGCCTCTGTTGGATATAACATGAATTTTCAGTTACAACTTCAACCTGATGCTGTTCCTTCTATAATTCCTGAACCAAAAAGTAAAACATCTTCATGAAAAAAGGAAGCTACAGAGAAGATCTACTGCTTGGGAAAAATTAATCCTAACCACATTTCTATCTTTGATTTTTCAGAATATGTGAACGATCAGCTGTTGATGCTTGTGAAAAGCCCCCCTCCCCTGTCAGCTCGTGAGAAACAGATTAGTAAGGATGAAGAGGTGCACTGTCATGCTTCAAGATTCAATGCCTCCTGCCTATTTTGATGCCTTTCCTTCTCATGGCTTTGGTACACAAAACAACCAAACACACTGATGTCTTCACATGTTTATTCTTGAAAACCTTACAAGTGCTGTTGGTACGTCAAGCATCATCAAAATCATAGCCTAACCACATTTATGTTGTATTGGATAAAAGTTTAACCTGTCGGGAAAAGCTACTTCACTTTGTTTAATTTTGAAACCAACGCAAGCAGGCAAAACTCTTCTGCTCTTTGTAAGTTTGCCCACTCAAGTTTTTGTGACACCAACCATGTCAGCAATCAAATATTTCAAACTAAAAATCCCTCTCATCTACTCAAAAACTTACCAGTTCTCAACGTCAAGAATTATCCTCATCTAAGCCAGCTTCTTCATCTTCAGAGACATCGCTGCTGCTTATAGGTTCACCAAGTTTTGACTGGTTAGGTGCAGGCTCATACCACTGGTATGGCAGCACAGCATTTGGAAAACCTAATTCTTCAGTGTTACTGTCACTCTCAAAAAAAATTGTCATTGCTGGGTTTTATGTCGTATAAATACTGCAGAGTAATTAAGTCAAGTGGCAGTGTCCAACTGTACTGTGGCAAGAATTACACTCCAGCAGACACGCATCATGTTACGCAGTGGGTTGCTCACAGGAATATGCAATGCTTCAATGTGAAGTAACACGCATGCCGCATAGTAGAGTTCTGACATGACGTCACAGTGCCGTGACTCAGCAATGGCGGATTGTCAAACTTTGTTTGCTTCCCACAGCTTATTAACCACGTCTCCAATGTTGATAAAAATTAGTGATTTAGAATCAGAATGAAAAGTTCTATCGATGTGAGCAAAAGTTCATGTCGGTTGACAATCAAACAAAAAGTTCATGTCGGTTGACCTTTAAAGCCAATAATCTGAATCTCTCAAAACTGGTGTCAATAGCAACTGATGGAGACTCATCAGTGGTTGGAAAAAACAAAGGTGTTGTGTCTTTGCTTCAAAAACATATGGAAAACCAAGGAGTTACAACTACATTGTGAAATTACAGTGTCTCATTCAGCAGAAAGCATTGTGTGCAAAGGTATCAAGATTAAAAGATGTCATAGACAAAGTGGTGAAGGCTGCAAACTTTATTTGTCACTTGCATTGGAAACATGGCCAGTTGCAAGCAGAGAACCAGAATGAGGACTTACTTTATTTCTGCAAGGTCCACTACTTCAGTCGAGGCGAGGGAGGAAATGGCAACCTTCCTTGAATATAAAAATACCAATGCTGCAGAATTTCACGATCAGCAATGGGTTTCTTACTTGGCATTTCTGGTCGATTTAACATCACATTTGAACAACTTGAATTTAAAGCTTCAGGGAAAACTCCAAGTGATACATGCGATGTGGAGTATGTCTGTGCATTCGAAATAAAGCTATGACTCTGGGAAGGTCAGCTAGAAAAATTTGCAAATTATGCTCACTTTGCTACACTGCAAGAGAACAAACCTACAAGCAGTACTTGATTTTTTTCTGTGATACAGCATTTAAGAACTGACTTTTCATTCCGCTTTGATGACATTCGTTCACTCAAACAATATCAAATTGTTTAGTACTCCATTTGATGGACAGGTGGACGCGGTATAAATAAGAAAAGTATCAAATGGAACTATTTGAGCTGCAGTGAAATAACGAGTTGAAATCAAAATTTCATGTCAAGGGTGTATCACTGCTTGACTTAAAAAAAAAATATATTGCGTGTGAGCACATATTTTAATCAATGAAACTTACCAAGAGCAAGTTGAGAACACAAGTTATTGATGACCACTTGCAAGATGTTATGCTTCTCACCTCATTCAACATACCATCTGAACTTCAGAGCTTTCAAACAAAGAAAACGTATCAAATATCACACTAATGTTGTGCTACAAATGTAATGCATTTCGTATTTGGTGCTAACATTATGAACTGTGAAAATTCCATACATTTGGAAGTTTCAACAACATCATAAACAGTGAAGGGATTGTTGGTGGAAACTTAGTACGGCTTGCTGGAGCTTGCAGAGTTTGTTTTGGCCCACAAGTAGGGAAAGGTTGCTGACCCCTGGTTTAGGGTTCTGGTTTAGGTTTAGAATTTTAGGTCACATGACAAAACCATATGCTAATCCAAGTGTATCATCCTTACCACATGACCAATTCAACCAGTCAGGTTCACCTAATGGCAAAGTAGCTCCAGCAGTGCTTTTGCCTCTTGATGGCAAAATATATACTGCCTTAATGCAAATGATTCATTTTATGTCTTTCAAGCCTGAATATGCAGTTGCTACTTCAAGGTAGTATGCTGGAACCAGCTTTTGCCAGAGCATGACATTTCATGGCTGAAGTTCTTCATTGTTGTAGACAGCTAATAGGAAAAGATAGGTGAGTTTTACAAAAAGTTGTTAGTGTTTGATTTTCAATTTTGATTTTACTTTATATCACTTGCATTTTCACTGAGTTCATGTTTAAAAAAGAATTTATGACATTCCGGGGGTTACAGGAATGTTTGCATGCTGCATGAGTTTCTGCTTATTGGTTCTTTGCATTTGCTTATGAACTTTTAAGGGATTAAATATTTTTATCATGAATTGTTGTTTCACCTTGGTGAAAAAAGCGCCCAGTACCAAAAGTACTAGTCTTATTTGCCCTAAAAAGAACAAAGCTTTTGATCCATCATCTCCCATTTTTTACCTTAATCAAAAACAGTGTACTCTTAAAATCCTTGAAATTGTTGCTCCATTGCACCAACTCACGCCATCTACAGTATGATGGGGCATTCATTTCATGATGATTTGTCCAGTGTATTGAAATAAGTCTCATAACTAAGCATTTTTCTGTTTTAACTGGTTTCAATCGAATCTCGACCAAAAAAGACTTACGCCAATACCAATGTTTTTCCTTGTTTATGATAATCATTCATTTTTCATATACCTGCTTTTCTTCGTAGGAGGGTTGCAAAAAGCGGAAACAAAATCAATTGACAATTTTACAAAATCAATTTGACAACGTCAGTAAGACCATGTTTACTGCCTTCATCAGCTTTCCCAGATTTATAGCAAGCAAACTTATCATTCAATTTGCTTTTCACAGGTAAGTGTAATGTCGTTTGGACTTGCTGGAGTCTTTCCATAGACCACTGAGCAAGTACAATGTTCTTTCATTCATTTTCCTACCTGCATTTCCTCTCATGAGCGTTGTGGGGGCAGTAGCCCTAGGAGAACTTGAGATACCCCATGGGTTTCAGCAATCTCTGACAGTTCTGCTGGCTCCACACCAAGACAGGACCAAGCAAGGTTGGAGGTGTAATCATGCCACCTGGTCCTTGGTTTACCTTTGGTACTCTTTTCCCTGGGTGCAGCCAGCAGGACTTGCATCACCAATCTTTTGTCAGACATTCTGGTCATGAGGCTGAACCATCAAAGCTGACATCTGTCTACTTACGAGGAGTGGCTCAACATTCAGGTATTTACAAATTTCATAGCTGTGTACTTTAGTTGTGGCTTTTCATGTGAGATTCGAACACGCAATGGCAGGAACACCATTTCCACCCAGTGCAACAGGCAAGTAACAATAGAGGTTCCCATTTGCCCAGATTCACTCTATTATTGTTGCTTATGCGCAGCTGCCTTTATGACGAGCTTCCTGACTGCACCCTAGGCATGTGACATGATGCGCCGTCACAGTACTTTCTTGCTAAGTGTCACACCATAAACTTTTTGCAAAGCTCCATTGTCGCTTGTACTCAAGAAATCACTTTCTCAGTCATAAACCCAAGATTCATGACCATAGGTAAGGATCGGAACATACACCAATTTTGAAAACTGACAGCTTTTCAGTGTTTGGATGATCCCATTTTATGACCACGGGGCAATAGTGCTCATGGAAAGACATAATAAATCTGTCTTTTTAGTGCTAATTTTCATTCCTGCTTGGCCCCATGCAACTCAAAACTGATCAAGTGCACGTTGAAAACCCTGTTCCAAAAATGCAATCGGTACCAAATCATCCTGAAAAAACAAACGGTTGATCCTGTAGCTTCCAACAGTGACACCCTCACCAACTCAACTGTGCTTGTCTGTTGAATTCATGCAGACTATGAAGAGGAGCAGTAACAGTGCGCACCCTTGCTGGGGTCCAGCACCCATGGTGAACACTGAATGGTTGTGATTTAACTCTGCCAACAGAAATCCAAATGTCTGAGAAAGAATACAGTGACTTGGATCGGCAAAAGCTTTTCCCAAGTGACCCAATCCTATGCTTTCTCAAGGTCGGCAAAACATGTGTTGACATCTTTGGCATACTCCCAAGATATCTTGAAAGTTTTGTGGAGAGTGAAAATCAGGTCTGGTGTGCTACAGTCAGGATGAAAACTGCACTGGGTATCATCCAGCTTTGCTTGAATTATCTTGTTGCCTCTCTTTTCAAGACACTTGGCATCTGGCTTTTTTTGTCGCTGAGACGTTTCAGTCGTTTGTCTCACAGATGTATTAAAACTCACCAAGTAACGATGTTCATCAGCATATATTTTTAAGATGATCTGACCAAAATGACTTCATATTTTTCAGTCATTTCAAAAGCAAAATTTGGGTTGAAAAATCTGAAAGACATTGTATTTTTATGCTTGTGAATAAATTGTATTTTTTGTATGCAACTATGGAAGGGCTTTGATTTTTGCAGGTTGTAAACAAGAGACTGTTTTCATGATAAATTGAAACCATGATTGCCTTTGTGATCCAAGGTTTTAGGGCAAGTTTTTGTTCACGTCTTGATTGCCCGATAAGAGGTGCATGCTTACCTTGCACTCATTTAGGTACTGACAGCCATATCAAAATTTTGATGTTCACCCATGCCATTGTGGAAAGTTGATTTTGTAGGATGTCATATAATTCATTGTTGAATTGCTCAGTAGTTATTTCTGCTTAAGCTCCTTTGAAATTTATGTGATGCCAGTGAGTATGGAGGTATGCAGTCTGAATCAACACAAATGTTGGAAGGTGATCACTGATATCACTTTCTAGTATTCCACTTGTAATGGATGGTATTAAGTTACTTTTATAAAAGTGGTCTGGTCAAGCAAAGTAGCTGATGATTTCCCCAATCGTAAAGGCTAGTTGATAAAATAAAATGAATCAGAGCTAGTGATAGAATTTAAGTAAGATGACAGTCTTTATGGTTTACATCACATTGCAATGAATTTATAATATAGTCACCACAAGCAAAGAACTCTTTGTTGCTCCTGTTTATTTTGAGAATATTTTCTTGGAATGCGTCTTAGAACTAACTATGATCACGTTGAAGATGTCTGTAAACTACAATGATAATGCTTTTTTGCCTGATTGATTTCAATCCAAAGATTTTCACATGCAGGCACAGACATGTTGAGATCATGTCTGATCTGAAAATGTTTTGTGTAGATTTTATGAGAAAAGCCACACCACCAGTGCATGTTCGTTAGTCTGCTCATATGTAACAACAACCCTGAAGGTTGGATTCGTTTGTAGTTTTGTTTCAGTAATGGCAATAATTTCTGGTAGAAGAGAAATTTCATAGTGCTTATAATTTCAATAAGGTCAATCTTCATTCTTAACAACACTTATAATGTTAACATGGAATAGTAACAAATCTCATTCCGTTTTAGTATGGAATTTGTTGCTTAATGTTTCCATGCTGTAGTAATTGCCACTGTAATGCATTGCTAAGTTAGCATATGAGGAATGTAGGTTACCAAATGTTTGGTGGCTCCAAGAAAAATTACTGAACCAGAGTTAGGTACACATTTGTCTATATTACACGCCATAACTGGAAGTTTTTAATATGTAAGAGCAACATTTGTAGATGATACAACATGTTATCAAACACAATGTGTTTATGTAGATTTTATGACAACAGCCACACCACCAGTGCACCAGCTCAGTGCTACTGTTGGTTGAGCACGTGCCACCAAAAACTTGAAAAACAATGTTTGCAACCTATCCAGCTGGCCTCATGCTCGTCGTTGATGGGTGGGTACAAGGGAACAGTTCACACGTAGTGCTGCCATGGGCATGTGAACCAGTACAGCATTCACTGCGGAAATGGGCACCACAGACCACTTGTGACACTCTGAATGGAGTATAGAAACCAACTATAAACAAAACTGAACTGAATGTTCTTTTTCAAATATAGAGCGTGCAGTTGTGTAAAGGTCCTCACTACCATCACCAAGAGATAAACCGAAACGTTGAGCAAATTAACAGCATGACACATGCTTCATCTTTGTTAACATGTTCGCTGCCGGTGTACAAATATATCATGCCTAAGAATCCTGCATGAGCAACTACTTTCACGCCACTTTGCAACTCCACAACTCGCCAGTCAATTGTGCTAGAGAGCTGTTCAAACTATCAAAAGACTCAGCAAGTCTGCAATGAAAAAAAATTTTGGTTTTGGTTTCAGGTTTTTCTGTGGGTGATGTCATAAGTGAGGTAGGTTTTAGTCGTTTTGGCTCATGTTATCTGGCCTAGGGCCCAACTGCAAAAGGGAACTATTTTGCTTTAGTTTTTATTGGAAACTAGGCTAGAATCCGAGCTATTGAACCCTTGATTGACTTTTTAGCGTTTCTGGTTCAAAAGTTACAACTTAAAAACAACAAATTAACTAATTATCTAATTAAATATCTAATTACCAGTTGATTTTGTGCTACTGAATCTATGAGGATACAAATGTAGTTGAAAAAGAAAGTACTAACAAATAGATTGGTGATGACTTGCATGTCACGTATCTATTGATCTTGTTATGATTCAACAGTGGTAACTTTCTATGACTTCTAAATTTTATTAATAAACTGTGACCTTGCTATTTTTGTGCAATTATGGAAAACAAGAGACCGTTAAAGAAGTTGAGTGAGGAGAGCCTTACAAAACAACCTGATGAAGTTTTTGATTTACTTGAAAAGCTTGGAGAAGGTGCATATGGTTGTGTGTACAAAGCCATATACAAAGAAGCAGGACAGGTAGTTGCTATCAAGCAAGTGCCGGTAGAATCAGATCTGCAAGAAATAATTAAGGAGATAGCAATCATGCAACAATGTGACTCGCAGTATGTTGTCAAATACTACGGAAGCTATTTTAAAAACACTGATCTCTGGATTGTAATGGAATATTGTGGTGCTGGATCAGTTTCGGACATTATACGACTTCGTCGAAAAACACTTACTGAAGATGAAATTGCTACCGTTCTGAAAGATACCTTGAAGGGACTAGAATATCTGCACTTTATGCGCAAAATTCATCGTGATGTGAAAGCTGGAAATATCCTACTAAATACTGATGGACACAGTAAGCTGGCAGATTTTGGTGTTGCTGGTCAACTCACTGATACCATGGCTAAGCGAAACACAGTCATCGGTACACCATTTTGGATGGCACCTGAAGTTATCCAGGAAATTGGGTGAGTTGATGCTAACATAGCACCGTTACTGCAGTAAGTTCGTGAAGCTGTGCTTGCGTGAAGCTGTGCTCGCTGTACTTTCTTATGTTGCTGTTGCAAGTCCTTGTATATTGAACTTGGTGTGGATTGGGAATGACTGAGACTGTGGTATGTTTGTATTTTCTGTGCTGCTAGCCTGCTTGGTGAAAAAAAATATCAAACTGGCTTGTTAAACCCATGGAACTAAATTCAATAAAAATTGCTTTCTTGTTTGCCTAAAAACAGAGCGTAAGTTTGAAAATCATTTTAATATTGCCTTTGAGTTGAGCTATATTGGAAACAAAGTTGTTCCTGCGATATTTTAGACAAACCTCTGAAAATTATGGATGACCTTTTCTCAAAGCTGTTTTACTTATATTTGTTACATGTTATAGTAGATGATCGTTGCCATCATATTCATACTGATGCGTTTTTTTGCAGATATGATTGTGTCGCAGACATATGGTCTCTTGGAATAACAGCCATAGAGATCGCTGAAGGCAAACCACCTTATTCTGACATCCACCCTATGAGGGCAATCTTCATGATCCCAACCAAACCACCTCCAACTTTCCGGGACCCTGAAAAGTACAGTGTTCGTTTTTTTAGTTGACTTCCATGAGTAACAGTTGATTTCGTTGTTCGTCACACACTGGCAATGACTGATGTGAAAGTGTCCTAAATTGCCAACGAATTTCATTGTATGCTTCAGAAGCTGTGGACGGCCCAACTACGATCTGTAAATTTACGTTACGAGTATTTGAATGTTGGCAGCAATATATCGTAACCACTTATTATTGTTGTAGTACAGGTTGGAGATAGTAAAGTGAGAAAAACTAGTGAAAATTTAGATGCTGTGTGAAAAATTGTGAAAAAAAAAATTGAAAAATTCTAGTGAAAAATTTAGACATTCCGGCACTGCCGATCTATTCTGCTTAATCAGGGTTCCCACGCGGTTTTGAAGAAGTATTGAATTTCAAAATTGGTTTTCAAGACCTTGAAAAAGTATTGAACTTTGCCAAAATGTACATTAGGTATTGAAAAAGTATGGACATTATAAATGGAAAAGAAATCTCTGAGCAGAATTTTACTGAAGGCACTTCATTATTTATGCAGTGTCATGCAATGTGTAAAATTGAGTTTCATGACCAGGAATTTCGAAAAATGAAGAAAAGTAATGGTATTGAACTTCTTAAATTTAGTATTGAAAATAGAGCTCGACCGATGTATCGGCACGCCGATGTATATTGGCCGATATGACGATGTTGCCGATGTATCGTATCGGCAAATTTCCGCCGATATACAGCATATCGGTAATATTTGCTCATGAAAGTGTTGCGCTGTTGCTCTGCATGGAGCATTCGGAAACCCAAGTTGCTACTTCGTCTCTGACCCTGATTGATTAACACAACTGCTCTGTCCTGTTCCTAGCGCACAGAGCCTACACGCATACGGAACGTTGTGCAACAGTCCCGACAAAACGCTCTGACATAACATTCGCTCATAGGTTTTGACGCGATAGGTAGATGATTGCCTGCGAACAAACTAGGTTACGTGCTTTTGTGTTGGTTGGCTGTTTTACCAAAGTCTCTCTAGGCTAGACAGTCTTACGTTCAGCGTGCATCAAAAAAGTGCCTACGTCACAGCGAGCAGGACCCAGGTTTGCGCAGAATTCGATGTTGTACGGTTCTTCATCGCAGTGATGTGATGGTTTTAATGCGTCGCGCATTTTTTTACTTAAAACATCTGAGCACAGGCACAGATGTCTATTGTTTACACAAGTAGTAAGCCCACTGATACGCAACACATGTTTGTTGTTTGTGCACTTTTTTATTTAGAATTAGACTACTGTGAGTCTTGAAAATTGCTATGGTCTGCAGTAGGCACAACAGATTAAACCATCCTTTTAGTCAAACACAGCTGGTTGAAATGGTCACGTGACAAGTACAATAGGTAAAGAAACAAGGGTTTACTTTTAGCCTACAGTTCACACAATGCAGGAAGAAGCTGCTAACAACTTTCCAGCACTGAAGCATAACATTACTTGTCTATCAGACTGACCCATTTACAGATGTCACAGTCAACTGAGACAGTTAAGCTGTCCAAACTTGTCATGTGACCAGTTCAGCCAATAATGTTTCGACTGGTGGCGAAATAGCTCCAGGAGTGTATATTTTGCCTCACAAAATAATTGTAACTTGTGAAATTATTCTCTTTGTTTATGTGGTCTGAAGAAAAATATGCACTGTAATGTCTTTCAGCTGTAGTTTGAAAATGTTTGGCTGAAGGCAAAATAGCTCCAGGAGTCGTTATTTCGCCTAATGAGGCAAAAGAGATACTGCTTCAGTAATACAAAAATATCGGCATCGGATATAGGCAATGAAAATTGAAAAACATCGGTATCGGCCCAAAAAAAGCTTATCGGTCGAGCTCTAATTGAAAAGGTATTGAAAAAGTATGGAAAATGATTTTTAAAAATGCGTGGGAACCCTATTAAATTCCATTTCAATGTTTGACGTCATGTTTCCTGCTGCTGTGGGCGAAAAGTTGTGTCTGGTGGTGGTCGCATCAAGAAGAGTGTGCCCTGTGCATCACAGGTGGTCGGAGAAGTTCATTCACTTTGTCAGCAACTGCTTGATCAAGAGTCCTGCGCAACGCGCCACTGCCACCACACTGCTGCAAGACCCTTTCATCAAGGAGGCCAAGCCGCACAGTATTCTGCGGGTGAGCAAGATGCTCTGCGTAGAGTAGCTCTGCATTTTATCGTTAGACTGTCACACAGGGTTCCTACGGAGTCTGGAAAAATTTTTGTTGGTCTGTTAGCAGGAAAAAGAATGTAATTTTCCACACTTGATGTTTTTACATACACTTTCATAACGATTTGTTTACGATTGATATAATTTTACTTGTTTCGTGTAAAAGGTATAGTGCCTGTATTTGACCTGGGTAGGTCATTCGGAAAGGTTAGGCATAGCAAAGTCTGGAAATTTTATATTGAAAATTACGTAGGAACCCTAGTCACATGTCAAAGTCGGCATCCTCCCGCTTTCGCGAGCGCGTATGAACAATGCAATTTTCCAGTTTGCAGTACGTGATCTTTTTCGGAAACTATTTTTAAGCATTTCCTCATCCGAAAGAACTTGCACTGTTTGTTATTTCAAGTTTGAATGTTACTTCATTGTGTTAAAAGATCAGTCTTGCCTCCTCACAAATATTCGTTCTGGTCTACATACATCCAGTAGTGCGATCTCGTTGCAAACACTTAGTCGTGATATTTGCACGCTCTTATGAAGGACATGGTACAAGAAGCAATGGAAATAAAAAGGCAAAAAATGAAGAACGGATCGGATTCCGACGACGAAGATGACGAGGACGAAATTGAATCTGGTACAATCCTGAAAGTAGACGGGGGTGCTGGCCAGGATTCCACCATGAAATACAAGGCACAGTTTAACACAGGTACCTTCAAGCTTGAAGCGCTACTCTGCTGATTATTATTTAAATTGCATTTGTGCGGAGAGCATTTTTTTGTAGATTCAAATGCCATGTTGCTGTATTGATTGTATTTATAATTGTATACATCTGAAAAGATTCCTAAACGTTAGGCTTTTGTTGTGACATCATTCATTTTTGTAAAGTAACTATGATGAACGTTGATGACAGCTGCTGTTAACTGTTTCTCTGCGATCATTATATTGTGTGTCTCTACGATATTATACAATGTTTCTTTGCGATCACAAAGGACGACGACGTCAAAAAGCGATCTATCGTTTCTGATCAAGTGGAGTGGAAGAGAGTCTTGCCTCCCCAAGCGCTGAGATTAATCGCGTACAGTGTACAGCCCAGTAGAAATAAGCGAAAAACTACAGCTCAGACCTACTTGTAACGAGCCTCCGCAAAGGTGGAAAACAAACAAATCCATCGGCAAAGTTTTCATACAGGAAATAAACCGTGTTGTGTACATCCCCAGTCCTAAAATCTTATTCTGTTGTGTTACGTGAAATTCTTCAACAATTTTTTGCTCAGTTGTTTCAGCTCCGTTGCCCTTGTGGCAAGTACTGGAGTTGCTTAAATACAGATATGTGCAAGTTTGGATCATTGCAAAACTATGACAGCAGAACTCAGTTGATTGATTCCTCCAAAGCTTGCAAGAGTATTTTTATTGACAGATGTACTTCCTAACGAGTTAGCGCAAAATCACGTGACAAAACAATGACCATTGTTATTTTCGTTCTGCGCAGGCGCGAGCGAAGGAAACGCGACCATGATCGAGCACTGTGACGACACACTGGATGGCCTGGGAACAATGGTGATCAACGACGAAGACGAGGCGTCGTCGGGCACGATGCAGCGCTTCGATACCGGGCCCACGGCCAACAGCTCAAGCGGCCAGCGGCCGGCGTTCATGAACTACTTCGACAACAACCCGAGTAGCGAGGAGCGGTCGGGCAGCGGTTCGAAACGCGACGGCCTCCCCCCCGACGAGGCGTGGAAGTTCAGCAAAAACATCACCGACATGGACTTTGACTTCCTCAAGAGCCTCAACGTCGCCGAGCTCCAGGAGCGGCTCAACGCGCTCGATCCGATGATGGAGAAAGAGATCGAGGACCTCAGGAAGAGGTACAGCGAAAAGAGGCAACCGATCCTGGACGCCATCGACGCCAAGAAAAGGCGGCAGCAGAACTTTTAACAGAATTGGTTCTTTGTGACGTACCTCGCGCAAAGGAGACGCGCACTGAGCGAAGAGAAGGATCGCGTGCAGCCGCACGTAGATGTTCAAGTTGCGCGTTTCCTGCCCCCCCCC
>JGI24158J21664_10008784_pt1 | contig 13461 bp, 10 predicted proteins | sample Ectturendosymbi3_FD_21664 | JGI IMG/M metagenome (IMG submission 21664) | reverse complement strand
TTACTTTCGGTAAGGTAAAGACATAAGAAATGTAAGCTGCCCTTGATTAATTATAAGCCGCACGAAATGATGAAAAAAATTATAAGCCGCGGCTTACAATCGAATAAATACGGTAACTGCTTATGACAAATTTAGCAAAATAGGGACATGTTGGACTGAAAAAATTCTTTACACATAATAAGAGGTGGATATTAGGAGAGGCGAACGAGGTGGTCGCATCGGGCTCCCTTTTTCAGAGATGCCGTGAGGGCCCTTGTTTGAGAGTTTCGCATTTAGTTTTTGCTTTGATTTATTAACCCTTTAAACTTAATAATGACTTTAGAGCCACATACAGTAGAAGCTCTGAAGCAAGCCATATGTTTGACAAAATAAAGCAAAAAGTGTGTGCAAATGTGCCAAAAGGGGCCCTCAACAACTGTGTAGAGAACTTTTAAAATCAAATGATTTCAAACGATTTCCAATGTGAAATTGACTTTCAGGCAGAAGCAAATTCCTAGACAAAATGAAAAGCTTAACTTGCTTTCAGTGAATAAAGTTTTGTATAGCATGTAAAAAATATAGGGCCTCCTTTCTGAGAGTTTACTTAAATTCTAATATCCACCCTTGCGTATATTAAAGAGCAACTTTAACACAAAGGACCGCGGGACCCCACAAGCGTGAGGCCCGTAGCAATTGCTACATGTTTTACTATTGTTAATATGGCGCGGGTTATGACTGTTGAATAAAATAGTTTTTCTTTTGCGAGTGTTCGGCACAAAGGTGGGAGGGAGAAAAGCGTTTCATTTTAAACGATCTGGCGCCACGTCCACAAATGCAATCTACAATCGTGACCAGAAACTCGAGCCGAAAGCTGAAACTGTGCCTTCAACAACAGCTGCGAGCGATGTGGGCAATCAAACGCCGATACGCCAAATAGCGGTTTGGATGGTTGTGTTTCAGTTGAGAATTTCGGACCGGAGCCGGCGTTATGGCCACGTGAGAGGTAGCGCCGGGTCCGGGTCCTTTCCTAGATATCTAACGGTTTTGCTAAATAGATTTATGTATGCTCTTTATTGCACAATAAACGTGATTGTTATGAGTTATGACACCAGACTGCAACAATGGATCTGCAAGACATTGATATTTCTTTGGATTTATAATCGCTAAGGCTGTGACATCGTAGCTGGCAGGCGTGGTGTTACTTGTTGAACAATAGTTCTCAAACACTGTTTCAAGAGCCGCATGCAACTCCCAAGCATCCTTTGTGCGGCTTTTAGCAATCCTGTAACATATTGTACTTGAATAAGAGCCGATGATGCCTACTTCATAGGCGAAATTTATACTCTGTAAAAGATTAGTGTCTGAATCTTTGCTGCGGGAAAGGATTCCTTTCGATGGGCAGTGTCTTTCAGTTACACCTCTAAAATTTGGTGTAACAGACTTCGTTAGTGCAATGAAACAAAACGCGTCAATTGTCTTGTGGTAAAATTTTTTGTGCGGCTCTTTAAAATTTTGTAGGTCTGGATTTGGCTCCATTCAGCGTAATGCTTGAGAGCCACTGTTGTACAAGTAAGAAAAACGTTAACTACCACAACATCTTACTTTCTAGTCAGAATTATCAAACCGGATCTGTAGTAGTGTAGCGATCTAAAAAGAACTGAGCTATAATGAGTAGGTATATAATGAAATATCCATAGCTTTTGTAGCTGTGTAGTCATGCTGTTAGCAAGGAATATGGTTAAAGATACGGTACCATTGCAGATTTAGGCGTGAAATGCACGGCACGCCATTGTAAAGTAGGAATTTTTCATTAGAAATCACAAGGCTTACCATCAAGTTTTACTAGATTCATGTTTTTTAAGGAAAAAATTAGGTACCCGGTGTGGACCTGTAGGAACCCGATTTTATCTGATTCTAGAGAACCGATGATAATTTTCTCTGATTCAAGGTACCCGAGTTTCACTTCTAGGAACCCGAATCGGGTCCCTAAAACAACCTAAAAAAAACTGCTAGATTACTGACAAAGTTCACTAGGAAACATTACGTTTACAAGCAGTAGCATATCATAAAAGTTATAAATAATTGGTACTGAACTGGCATTGCTTTGCCTAGTAGTACATTATCAGGAAGGTGTAAAAATCAATGCTAACAAATGTGGACTTTTCTTGAAGTTTTCATCTGTGGAAAAAAATCTATGTTGTCAGCACTGTAAACATCAGTCTTATTTTCTCCTAAGCTTAGCGTGTTAAATTGTGCTTTACTTTGCGATTCAGCACTGCTTACTATGAGTGCAAAAGATAAGAAATCAGACGTTTTCAGCAAAAATCAAATCTGAATTTCTTGCTAGAAGTCACTATTTATTTGAACAAAGGGCTTTTAAACACATCTTCGCATTTGGGTTAATGCAAATGTGTGCGTGTTTGAAAGAACACATGAGAGTCGACTATGTGTTTTGCGCTCTTTTATGGTTTGCCCGGGTAGCCCTGTTAGCTGGAATCGTCAAGACTACCACAGGCAAAGCATACAGTACAACGAGTGCAAAACACTTGGTCAGTTGGGGCTGGTCCGTGTTTAAATGCTCGGACACGAATGTAGTTTACCAAACGGCCATTTTCTTGATTCTGTCCTAAGAAATAACAAAAGGTCCTATTGTTTATATTACCGTTATCTTGATTTGCCTTTCTGTTAGAAACTGTTCTCTGAATCGTCTGATCCTGTGATTATTGTTTTTCGCTGATTTCCTCATGGTAACAGCGCTGCTTGCAAAAAAACTACCAGATGATTAAATTACTGAAAAACGTTTGGTATATACTTCTGGTTTTGTGTACTTGATTTAATTCATTTTCCATTCAACTTGAGGCACACCAAGACAGTTAAAATATTAATGTGTGAAAACGAACAGAAGCCGGAGCTGGAGCCTGAGCCATGAAAAAAGAGAGCTCCGGAGCCAGGGGCCAATCTCTTGAAAACCAAGAGCTCCCGAGCTAGAGCCATGTTCATGGAAAAAAGAGCTGCGGAGCCGGAGCTGTGACATTTTTACGATGGCTCCGCAGCCCTGAAATAATCCAAACTGTAGCCGGGCACATAGAAGATCCGGAGTAAAAATTTAACAGATGAATTGCTGTAGCAACAACCTCCAACGATTAACATAGTAAATTAAAATTTGCAAGGAAGTAACAAGTCATAATAGTAGGATACTGAAGTTAACTCAACGATCGATTAGTGGTTGAACGTTTTCGCCCCCTTGGTGTTTTTTCGTCCCCCTATCGCCCCTTTGATTTTTTCGCCTCCTTGCCCATCAAAATCGCCCCCAAGGGGGCGATTCCGCCCACTTTGAGAAACATTCATTTAGACTTATGCCTAGTGATAAGTTTTCTCCGTTTATTTCACCGTTACATATATAGACTACTACATGCATTTGAACAGCTCATATGTGCTACTTTATTCCTGTTTAAGACTTAATTTGGACTTTGAATGCAAAATGATTGTAACTCTGGCAGGATTGCAAAATCCTCCATTTTGCACTAAATTCTACTATGTTTTCACAATGGTCAGGCTGTAGCAACATTTTTCTCATTCTCTTCACAGCATGCTACACTGGACAGTAGGTAGCCAGCACCAGGCCCGTAGCCAGGTTTTAAATAAAATGAATTTTTAGTGTGAGGCAAGACTTTTGTTTTTATATGTTTAAAACAATTTTTCTGGACACAAAAAAGCTTGGGGGGCACAAAAATTTGGGGGAGCACTGCCCCCGAATGCCCCCCCCGTAGCTACGGGCCTGGCCAGCACACTGGAGGCCTCTGGTAAATGAGTTTTTTCATCAATTAACAAATGTAAGTTACAACATTCTCAGTTATTATGGCGAAGATGATAACTTGTGTAGAATCATACGTGGACTTCGGGCTGGGGCGTAACGAATGGGGAAAGGGGCAACAATTCCCTGGGCACCGAATCACTGCGGGGGACGCCGAAAAGTCCCAACAATGTCACAAGTACTTTCCTCAATGCAATACATTTGCTTCCAAGACCTCATGTTCGGAACATGGGGGCGCCAAACTTGCTTCTTGTCCCGGGCGCCATCTAAACTCGTTACGCCCCTGAGTACGGGTTCGATTTCCTCGTAATAAATGATGTTCAAACACCTCAATATATCTTTTGCTCCACAGTTCTTGGTAATAATTCTATGAAGCCCTCAATTTCAGTAACCATTTTACGTCACGCCATCCCACACATGTATATGACAAATCGTATGCCTTTGCAGGTCAAACGTGCTCGATTTCGTGCTGCAGGATAGGAAGCATCCTCTCGCGTTGCGTTTATAAGGACATAAGTAAAGAAACCGCAAACAATTTCGGAACGACTTATCAAACACTGGGGCATTGGTTTTTGGAAGGAAACAAAAGAAGAAACTTGAGATTTTTTTTATCAAACGATACACCACGATGTTATTTAAGTGATACGTCCCGTGATATTTTAGATCAGGTAGCGCACAAATTCGAGTTAATAAGGCAATGAATCAGTCTTCAGCTAGATGAGTCAACAGACGTGTAAAACTGCACGTATTTATTGGTTTACTGTATGCACACGCATGCAGGTGAGTTGGGAGAAGAGTTATTGGTTACCGAAGTATAGAGACGGCTAGCAAACAGCTGGTGTTCCGGAAAAAGGGGTAATTTATTTCAACAAAACAATCTCTCGTGAAACCCCGTTGGCTCGCTTTGCACAGACGGCTTCCCTTCTTATGCACGGTGCTAAGTCACGTTGTACGCAACTCTGGTGAGAAAAACGGGCAGCGCACGTCATTTCTACCCACTATGCCCTTCATCGACGTGCACTGGCAAGTAAAACCCTTACAGAATACCTGAAAATACTGTAGTTCTAAAGTACGTCACTGAATATGTGAAATTTACCACGGCACCTGCTCTTAAATCATCGTCTTTTCAACGTGCTTTGTGATCAGATGCAATCAGAATACCCTGTTCCTTTATCACACCGAAGTTCGGTGGCTCGCTAAAGGCCTCGTTTTGTCTCGAGTTTTCGAACTGCGGGTTGAAATTGAGATTTTTCTTAGAAAACGTGAATCCCTGTTGAGTGAGTACTTTAGCGAAATCAAATGTACTTTGGTGCACTGGCTTATTTGACAGATATTTTTAAACTTTACATCAGCTAAATGTGCATATGTAGGAAAGAGTGTTATTGACGTACTTGGTAAAATTCAGGGTTTTCATACAAAATTACATTCGTGGAGTACGAGAGCTAAAAAAGGAATTTGCGCAAATTGTCCAATATTTGATGACTGGAAAGTCAGTGAAAGCCACAGCGAGATTTTCGACCTCAGCGTTGAGATATGTCAGGACAAGCCGCCTAAAGCAACTTTGACAGTTACTTTGATTGTGCAATTTTTTTAATACTGCTTCCTGGATAACCCATCCCTTAGAAACCAAACTAGAAAGTATTTCTGACGCTGATCTGTACGAAAGATGAATTAATTGATTGATTTCAGTGTTAAATAATGCTTTATTCCTACCGGTAATTCAAACGTTGTAATGGTGACTTTTCTAAATGTTGGTATAGATTGGGCGAAGAATTTCCTTATGCATGCATAAAACCATAAAAACAAAACATCGATTTCGATTGGTTCCCAAGGATGACATGAGTGTATCTCTTTCAACCACTATTCCCAGAATATCAGATATTATGCGTAGAAAACAAGCACAAAAGTCTCACAGAGTGACTTACTGGTTGGAATTGTTTATTAGTTATTAAGAAAAGAAAAAATTAAACCGAGTTGTGTATGCTTTCTTCTAAACTTTTTTCCTTTTGACTCAGTGATGTGGCGGTTCAAACGTACCTGTTTTCAGAATTTCAATAACCTCAACGAACCGCCTGTCAAAAGTATTCGGACTTGCTTCTAAGAGCGTTTTATTAAAGCTCTATCTCAAAGACTGATACGATTCATACAAGCATTCAGGCCCACAGCCAGGTTTTAAAAGTTTGGGGGCAAAATACATCTTAGGGTAGCAAGAATTTCGTTTTTATTATACTGTATGTTTCAAACAAATTTTTCCGAATACAACAAAATTTGGGAAGCACAAAAAATTTCGAGGAGCACTGCCAACGAATGCAACCCCGTGGCTAGGGGCCTGCAAGCATTACCCTAAAATATTTCTGTATCCATTAAATTCATGTATCTAAGTGTAGTTTTGCAAATTTTTTCAATGGGAACCTGTGCCCGGACCTTTTCCAGAAGAATCGTGGCTTGGACGCACTAAAAATTGTTGGGGTTGAAATAAATATTTTGATTTTGTTAAAGGGGAAATGGACAAAAAAGGTTAAGAATTTCTACTTTAGAAGAATAAAAGCTTATGACACAAGTAGCACGATTTTTTCTTCCCTATAAACATCATGCTTGCCGTACGATGGTTCAGCACTCCTAACAGCATGATTTTTTAGAAGCACGATGTTTTCCTCCGCAAACAACGAGCAACATGGTGTTTTGTCTTCCTAAATATCGTGCTGCTGCCAATCACCTTACCTGTGACGTTCACTACACGGACTGTTTAATCTGCTCTGTTCGTCCCTAAACATCGTGCTGCTAGTTATGAGCCGCCAATTAGTGTACACTTTTTGTCCTTTTGACAATTTCATACAAAAGAATTTAGTCTACAGAATGTGCTGAGAAGTATCGCTGAAGTCAAAAAGAACTCATGTTATTGTGAAGGTCTATCGTTTGAACTGTTTTGAATAATTTCAGTTACTAATTGCAGTTTTATTGCACCATGTCAAAGGGCAAGGTGAGGAATTGGAATGAGAAGTACTGTACAGTCAGTTTGGTTTTACAGTTGCTACAGTTGACGGAGCCGAAAGGTCGCAGATAATGCACTGCATTATCCGTGACGTCGTGTTTTCTATTCTAAAACCGTCAAAGTTCAATGAACATTTTTGGAAAAAACATGGGGGAGTTGAGTCTAGAATTGACGCTGAAACGTTAAAAATAAACGAACTTTCTATGACCGAAATAAAACGCTTCCAAAAAATGGAATTTACTTCCGTTAAAAACCTCGTCGCTTCTTAGAAAGTAGCTAAATTTCAAAAGCAGTGAAGGCGCACACGCTTCGCAAAGATGTTATTTAAACCCTGTGTTATTAACATGGCACATGGTTTTGGGGATAGCGCTGCAAGAAAGTTGCAAGAGGTTGTGTTGTCAAATGATGCATTTCGTAGAAGAATCGACGATCTCAGTATCGGCATTCGCGATAAATTAATCGTAGACCTCAAGGCTTTTGCCATTAAACTCCCTTTTCAGCTTGACGAGTCTACAGATCTAAATTCTGTCAGTTAATAAATTCGTTATGTAAAGGAAAGGATGTTGAGGTCAGGGCCTGATTCACCTATTGACTTAGTATAGGCTTAAGCCTAGGGTCACAAGGTCCAAACTGTGGTACGCACAGAGTCAATTCCCAGTATAAGATCAGTTCGATAAATATTCGTCCTAATCCAATCTCGCGTTGAGAACGCCAGATTTTCTAACGGGTTTCCACGAATCTCAGCATCATCTGTTGGTCAAACCACAGGTACTGTAGGCTACAGTGTCGTCATACTCACCGCACCGTTAGCTGTGTTTACTGAATGCAACGATCGTTACGTGTGAATCAGCCGAAAGAAGTTGTGATTGTTCGTGCTTGATATGCACCTGACTAAAGCTTAACACAAGATTTACCAAGGTGTCGTTGTCAAAACCAAGTGATTTTTAAATTCAATTTTTGCAAATCTGTGCATCCTGTGAGTTGGAGATTTATTGACTTCCCAAAAAAACACTACTTTTCCGAAATATGGTTGTTGCAATTCTGTTTCATTTTTGTGACAGTTATTTGATCACTTTCATTTTTGCACCCCACCGTTCACCAAGGTGTGGTTTTCGACACCCAATGCTTGAAAATAGCCAAAACTAGTTACTTATTTCTTATGGTGCTTTTTTCATACCTAAATAAGTCGATTGTTTGATGTACCGACTGAGATGTTTGCAATCTGGTCGGAAACACGGCTGTTTTGTTTGAACTTCAATGTTTTTTGTCAGGTTTTACTGCCTATATTGGAGATACCGTTGTACAGTGATGCAGGTAGAAGCCATTTACACAGTGCATTTAGTGAAATTATTTCTTTTTGCTAAACTTGTTTGTAGTTTTTTTCGTCAAGTCGCACATTTGAATGACAGCGAGTGATATTGCTGGTGTGGCCCTTGACTGGTGAACGGATGATGATATATCATATGAAGTAGAACAGAAGCATGAATTAGGCGACGATGTAGCTGTACCTGCCGTAGGTGTAGCAGCAGGCAAATTTTTGGAGATGCAAAATATTTTTGCCCGAATTTCTTCAAACTTGCCCGAAACATTTTCGGGCAATTCTTTGTGTGAGCATTTCCTCCCACAGAGATAATTTTTGAGATGACCTCAAAAAAAGGTTTTCATGTGATTCTACCTACGTTGGGCGCAAATATACTAAAATCAAACAACGTTGGGCGCCATTTTTAGTCGTATTTTCAGGTAGTTTGCTCAGAATTTTAGGTATTTTGCGAACATTTTCATAGATTTTGCCCAGATTTTGCGGAAATTATCCCATATTTTCCAGGATTTTGCCTGGATTTTCAGGGATTTTGCCCGGATTTTTGACAAATTAAAACTTTTGGGGGTCGCGCTTGCACCCCCTGCACCCCCGCCTCCTACACCAGTGGTGCCTGCTATTGTCAGTCCCCACCAGCTCAGCAGCAGTTCAGCAAAATAGCACATCAGTGATGAAGAAGTTGATGCATGTACAAGAATTTCTCATGGTGTCTTGGTTTCAATTGGCAGGAACAACCAAAGGACACTACAGTTTTACTGCTACCACCGCTATACTTACACGAATCTCTAAAAATATAGGTAGCCGAGTGCAGTACTTACAATGCATGGAAAAACTTCACGCAAGAAATAAGTCTTCATTAACTTCTCAATTACACCAACGAAGAAGCGTGCCGAGAAGGAGAGAATGACTTTGACTTTAGCATGTGTGAGCTAGAGTCGTTTATTGCTCTCCAAAATGTCAGAGGTCTCACCTACTTCATTTCCTTTAGCTTACGGTATTTCAAAATTTTCAGAAAACATGTCACATATCAGATTTACTGCTATCCGGACATATTTGAGTTTTCTGGGCCAGGAGCAGACGGATTCACAGCAATACGTGGTGTTTTCCAGACACTACCATCCACGTATGAGTGAAAATACAGGTGAAACTTTTCGTTGACAGTGGACAAGCAGTTGATTCTCCTAAAGTCACGTTGTCCTTTCACTGCATTTATGACAAAGAAAGCCGATAAATACGTCATCAAGTAAAAGCGTTGTTTCAGAAGTCGACAGGCAAATATTGTGTAGACGAAAATTCATTCTTCAACTGAGACACGACGTGCGCATGAAAAAAGTTTCACTTGAAAATGCTGAGGCCAATCCCTCTTCTGTCAACTGAGATCTCCCTCGAAACACAGAAAATGTCATGGAGCAAGATGCAACAAGGTGTACGTGCATCACTTGCAAGAAGCCAACTTGTGGCACATGCTCTGCTGGCATTTCACAAATAATTTACGTAATATGCAAAGGGTGCTCAATCCCTACGTATGAAGCATTTAGGTTTGGAAAACAGGAAAAAAGGCTTGCAGCTTTGTTTCCAAATTTCAGTAAATGTGCTTTATGTTGATGGTATCTCTGTGATTTACATTACCATGCCAAGACTATTTCCACTATTAGCAGATATTTACATAATTGTAATGTTTACAATTATGTAAATAGCTGCTTATGTCTCACAACATCTCGCTGGCTCAATTCAATGAGTTGATTAGCCGTCAGAAATAGTCTTATATGTTCGATCATTTGATATATTGGAATCAGGGCCGTCGCCAGCGGGGGGGGCAGTGGTGCCCGGCTCCCCCATTTGAAATCGGTGCCCCCCCATTTCACGTTTGGCCCCCCGGTTGCTGCATACATCCAATATTGTATTTTAAGAATGTGCCCCCCCTCTGGTTCTTTGCCTCTGCATCTGGTATTTGGCCCCCCTGCTGCCAAATCTTGGCGACGGGCCTGATTGGAATGCATTTTGTGTCAGCTCCAATAACATAAAAACAGAGCTAGTGTGGATAGATATTTGTAAAGTTTGGTAAATTCGGAATTGTTTGCCTTTTACGCGGCTGTAAAGCTTTGGTGTTGTTTTCAACACCTCTGTAAACGGCGGGGTAGAAAAATGTTGGTCAACCTAGTGTTAAGATTATACAGCAGATAGGAGCTATGTGTAGCGCTAGCAGTATTCAACAATAAAATCACACTACAGTCTAACATTGTATAGGCCCACCTTTATGGGCGTCGGAAGGATTTTTTTCAAGGGCGGCATAAATTGGATTTTTCCAGAGGTAGACATAAAGATGTTTCCAGGGGAGGACCAAAAGTGATGAAAGTTCACTTTCCTTCTCAAAACTAAGAAAACCACCTTTTTGCTAAAATGTAATAGAAAAATGTCAAGTTTCAAAATCCAGTGGTGTCAAGGCCATCCCCTTTCCCTTTCCGACGCCCTCGCCTACCTTCTAATAATAGTGAGAACAACCGACATGTCGGTTTTATCACCTGTGGTCCGCGATAAACGTGTTCACATGCATGATAATACGGCAAAAGAAATCTAGGGGAACAACGCGCCCAGCAACCGATATGTCGACCTCTCGTACGCTACGACATTACCCCATGTCGCCGGTGCATCCCGTGAACAGGAACGAGCTAACATCGATCATGGAAACGAAACAAGCTGAGGATACCCCGGCGCGACAAGTTCAGCCGATCGAGTGCAATAGTTCACACTTAAAGGACAGCTGGATAACCTTAATTTGACCATAGTGCTGCGGTGTACTCGCTGCAAAACTCGCTGTTTTCTGCTCATGGGGAAGATCGGGTTTGATCTCCCTGCACACCGCTAGAAATGGATGGCTAGCCGCATCCTGACTATCAGCGAGTGTTAACTGAGCTGTCGTAATTTCACAGTGTGCGGTCTCGGGTTTGAATATGTGCACAAGCGTTGCCTTGACTTTGAGCAGCAGCTGATAGTGAGCTGCATTGTGGACGTTGTCGTCTTGAGCGCATTGTCCGCTCAGATGAAAAATACGAGCAAGCCTAAAGCATGAGTAAGCAGTGAGTTGCGTCGCGGATGCTGTCATGTTCGCACCTTATAATCTGCGCTCCAAAGTTAGGTTGACCAGAAATGGTGCCGTGGCCTTGCCACATAACAGAAAGCTGTTGTTAATCAAATGTTGTCGCTGCTTTCGCCTTGTCACACATCTTCCAGCAATATTGGTTCTGCACCTTGTGAGAAGTGGACAACACAATATCATGCAAGTTGTGTCTTTTATTCTCGTTTCCAGTGCGTCACCTTCACTTGTTCCTTATCATTTTCTTGGGCAAATACACAACGAATACGTTTGGTTTAACGCTCAAAGAATACATTCAGGAATGAACCATAGATCTCAAGCTTGCGTTTCGGGTCTATTTTATTAAGCCAAATGGAAACAACCTCCATCACAGACTTAATTACACTGGCTTAATTCAACAATGCCTGAAATGCCTGACCATGAAACTAAAATATTTCTGTAGAGACTGGTTTATTTTGGACATTTGATCTAGTATAGGATATTACTTTAAGTCAATGTGCAACAGTTAATAATACACCTTGACTTCCAATGATATTTTAACCCTGTTCTCCACAGGCGAACCAACCGAAAACGTCATAAAAAAGCAATAACAGAGCTTCCTCTGAGCATAGTCGACGCAAGGGGGAGCAGGGGGGGACTTGGCCTCCCTCAATTTTAAAAATTTCAGTAAAAAAATTTTTTTCTTAGTTTCGAGTGGGAAAAAACAAATTTCACTACTTTTACCCTCCCTAAAAAATTTTGAAAAAATATCCTAGTGTCTCCCTTGGAAAAAATCCTTCCATGCTTCTGAGTCTGAGCAATACAATAGTTTTCTTAGCGCTTTTATGACGTAAAGCTCGTTTAGTAATTTTAGTTGTGACTTTTTCCATTTTAATTTTCTTAAACAAAGTCATTCGGAAATCCGATTTGCTTCTTAATACTAGTGTAAGTTCATACTGCACCCTTCAGGACGTGATGAGGATGACCGTGAACAATAAGCAAGAGCCACCTTGCCAAATGGTAACTACAGAACTCTACCACAAGGAGACAAACAGTCGGGAAACAGCCAAAAAATAATGGAAGTGTTTTGTGTGTAATGACTTGAATCAGTGTTCTTAATTTATCCAACTTCAGGTACCACTATTTCTTAACTTATGGTAACTAACTGCTCAAGAAAAAGGTCTGTTTCAAGAATTCAAAAGAATCTGAAATGAATTAATTGGTCACAATGTCCCAGAAGAGATTGTCCACATTAAGAATTCTGTGCATGGAAAGCGACAAGCTGAGGTATACAAATTTTAATGAATTCCTGCAATAAATGATTTTGCTATGAAGAAGGCCATGATAAAAACCTTTTTAATTGTTTGCTGTGCTATGTTCAGTTTTACTAGTTTCGATGATTGTAGCTTTTTATTTCTTAATACTTATTTCAATATCCTTTCGCGCGACGGTTTCGTTGCGTTCAATTTTTTTCCGTCAGCTGTGTAGCGATGTAAAATGAACAAAATTATAAACGGTAGGTAGTCAGTATCAGTGCTTCTTCACCGGGAAATGGTTCACCCCAGGGTGAATGAAATTTTAGTAAGGATGAATGAATGAAGAGGGGTGAATGAAGGGTGAATGAAATTTCTGTTGCTAATTTTTTGCATCCTTTGCTAACATGCATTTGTCTTGTTATTTTGTCTAACAGTTATCAGAAATCGTGAATAAAATACCAAACTTAAGCCTTCAAACTTTACGTCATCAGCAGTCAACAACTTACACTTCAGAAAAACCATACTTGGGTGCAATTAAAACTGCGTCTATTTCGCAATGGAGATAGCTTTTAACGAGAGATGAGAGATGCAGTGTTTTATTTAATCGAGTGGTGGAAAATTGTGTAGTGTTTTATTCAATCGAGTGGTGGAAAAAGAAAATTGCCTGCTCCTACACCCTGCTGTGCTCTATGCATGAGCGTCCTGTAATCCTGTACAAAATTTATCTGCGAGAATGGCAGTACCTTCAAAAATTTCAATCTCAATCTCGAGTGAAAAGCAGACACCTGAAGCAGAGACCACTCATAAGCATAGGCGTAAATTTCTGGCATATCTTGTCATTTTGTGCTTTTGAGAGGCAGTGCTCCAAGCAAAATCCTGCTCCTGGCTTAAGCATGGATTTCTTTCTCAAAACTGAAGAATCGAGTCACGCACCGTCTGCTCAATGCATGTTTTGCGCTTTCAACAGAGCGACCAGTGTTTAGCTCTTCCAAAACTGCGGAGCCAATTACAAAACAAACACGTTATTCT
>JGI24158J21664_10008783_pt1 | contig 13461 bp, 9 predicted proteins | sample Ectturendosymbi3_FD_21664 | JGI IMG/M metagenome (IMG submission 21664) | reverse complement strand
TGTGCAAACGCATAAAAACACCACCTTCCTGAATTATACCCACGGAGTACCTCAACACCGTCCCTGCTCACGCCGAGAATCTGACTAAACTCGGCTGAGCAATTCCCTCCAGAGCGTAAAAATATTTGGGCTGAGCAGGGCTGGCGCAGGCGCGGGCTGTGCAGGGCGTGGGAATTTCGTCATAATAGAACAAACCAGTTTTCAAGCTTTGCTCAGCTTTCCTCAGCCCTAGTGTAAACCAGCCTTATGAATTAAAACACCTTCGAAAACGTCGGCCTTCAACAAAGTTCAAACAAGTTTCCCCTAAGGAATTAATGGATTTGTTGTTTTTTAGGCCATAATTTTGTACCAGAAACACCAGATAGTCGGTCAAGGGCTCTAAGGACTCGTATTATAGCCTAATTTTCAGCAAAAATTGAGCCACGAAATCGGCTCGTTGGGTCGGCTCCCAGGGAACGATGACGTCATCCAAAAAACTCAAAATCCAAAACTTCTTAATTTAAAAAAATCTAAACTACAAGACTTCCCGAATTATTAGAGAGTTTGAGCAGCTCTCTAGCTCAATCGGCTGGCGAGTTACAGTGTTGCAAACTTGAGCGAATTTCAGCAAAAAAAGTGGCGCGGATGAAACGTAAAGTGGAAAATAGGCAGAGAAAATCAGTATGTACGATTTTCAATCTGGAGTGTTGCCCACAGTTTTGTATTCTTCTTTCTAACTTGGTAAAATAACGTAGTTAAGTTATTTTTGGTTGCTTGTCCATAGAAAGAGAAGTCCATAGAAAGAGAAGAAAGACTCGGTTAAGCTCGTGCTGAACTTAGAGAAGCATTTGGTAGCAGTTGTGAAAAATAACGGTTCTGTGAAGCCTGGATAATATAACTGCAGAGTTTACATTTATAATTCTGAACATGATTCTTTGCGGAAAGCTTGGTAATTTTTGCAAATTTTTGAAAAGCTTTTATCACAATGTTTTCAAAAGTAATTGTTAGGTTGTTCCAACCAAGAAGTTTTCAAATACAGTATTGCCTTGAATGCGCAGGTTACGCCGAGTTGTGAAGGTGCTACATAGCAAAACAGGACACAGTATATATGATACCCGCACTTTTGCAACCACTGGAAACAGTTCTACTTTTGTGAGGAAGAATATAGACATTGATACTGAATAGCTTTTGGCAGCAATATTTGAAAAAGCTTGTAGGGAACCTTTGACATCCGTTAAATAATCTAATTGAGAGCGGAGCAGTTTACTCTTTAAGAAATACGTTGCAAGGTTGAAGTAATGAAAGAGCAATAAATTGTAGTTGTTTAGTGAATTGCTGTAACATCTGCACAAAAANCGAAATGAGAAGATTATGGAGTAATGAATTAACGCGTGTTGTTATGCGTAGGTATTTTCCCAACGTGCGACCTTTGCAGATGCAGAGACTTGTTCACTTATTGATTCTCACAAGACTGTGTATACCAGTGGTTCCCGTGGTCTTCCGCTAGCAGTCACTGTCTCTATGCATTACCTGCCAAGACGTCTGCGTTGCCGTTGATCAGCAGGGTTTCCAGGTTTATATTTTCGTCGGAATGAAAGTACGGAATCTCGTAGTGTTCTCCAACCACTCCGCATTCCATCGGTGATCCGCCCAGAGCGCCGCACTTCTGTTCTTGTTGTCAGATGAACTCATGAGTTGTTGTTCGGCGGGTACAAATGGGTGTCTCAGTTTGAGGCGCCGTGCATTCCTATTCGATGGACAGGTGAGCTCTGACTCTGAGTGAAGCGGATGTCCATGCTCCGTGGCACGGCGTGCTAGAGACAGTGTGGACAGATTCTGATGGAATAAAGTTGTAGGACTGACGATGCGTAGTGTTCCATGAAATCGATCTCCTGTTAAAATCTGCTGATTGATTCAAACTCTTCACCTCTGTGCAGACTAGTTACAAGTTTGAATCATCGCAAAAAATGAAAGCAGAACCCGTTCGGCTGATTTCTTGAAAGCTTGTAAGAGTTTTTAATAGTTTTTCATTTTAGTACTGTTGAGTTTTTGGATGAACAGTTGAACACGTTTTTTTCATACACTTTTTGCATATATGTCCTCAACTAGGTGTGAGGTTTCTTGCTGACAGCAACAGCCGGAATGTGAATGGAACACCAAACCTCAGAACTGTGAGGCAGATGCTCAAAAGTATTGAGCCAGCAGGTTTCTGACAATGTTCTTGCATAGCCTAGCGTTCTTCCTCGGGTTAAGTTATTAAGAATCAAATTTCACGTCCCGAAGTTTCTGTTTTCAAATCTACAGCATCATGGTTGAGGAAAAATAGAATGTACAGCAGCTACAGAAAGTTTATAGTGAGAAAGTTTGTCGCGTAAACGCTTTTTGGGAAAATTTGGGAAAATACGAGCAAAACATTCTTTGTACCCCCCAAAACTTGCCCTTTTCCTGCACCTATGGCTATTTCTTAACACGTTTGAATCCTGTCTGGAGGTAATGTTAAAAATTTACGCTTGTGCACCTGGGATAAATAACTATAATTCTCACTAAACGTTTCATCTGTTTACCTATGTTTGTCCCGTACCATGCGGTGGTATTTATGTGATGTGCCTAGCATCTATTATGCTAAGATATTTTAACATTCGAATACAGTAAAACTTAAATATTTTCTTGTTTTACGCTGATTCCCTCACAAACTACATGTTCACTGTGTTTTCAGTGTTCGTTGTATGTGAAAATTATTTGGGTAAACAGAAAATAGAGGTACTTTTTAAGGGTTAATCTTTTTTGGAAAGTTCACGTGTCAACACCACTTCCATGGTTTGTGTGGTTGATGAAGCCATCGGTGTAGAATTGTTGATGGCGTAGATCACCGGAATTCTGCCATGCTAGTCCTTTTCTTCACGGCTTCTTCCGATGATTGAAAATCGAGAAAATGGTCGCAATTTGCTTCTTTAACCCTGGTGGAAACATCAGACTGAAATGTTTATTAATCTATTCCAGGGTTTTAGAATTATTACATCCGAAGAATGTTGGCACCAGTCTTTAGTTCCGTTGATGAAAGAAATTCGCGAAAATATCGGAGACGGACCGGTTTACCTTAGGTTTGTTGGACTACCGTTTTTCATTAAGTTCCTATTTAACGGTTCGCACTTTCGAGGTGTCGCTTGCCCAACTTGTTTAGCATCTAGTGGTCGATCAAAATCCGGGAAAAGGGGATTACTTTTTGCTCTCGGTAACCCGACCGAGACAACATCAACACGTGTTGTGCGCCTGGTCAAAGGAAAATCTATTTGCGCGTTATATCAAAAATTTACTGCATGGCTACATTCTTGTCAGGTAATCGTCAGTTCTGCCCCTGTAGTTTGCACATGGTTCTTAGAAAATATTGTAAAATAATTCGTAACTCCACAGTTCTTTATTTTTAAGTCTACAACGGGATGTCGCACAATGAAGCTCAAATATGCCAAGGCATTTGCGTCCCGATCTAAGCTTGTTTGAAAACTATGAAAATTTGAAAAATCTAATTCTTGTTTATCCAGCTGAATGAAACATTAACAAACCAGCCCAGTAAAAGGAAAACGTGGGAAAGGCGTTTAATGCAAAGTGCTTGGAACCAATGAGTAAGGACAAACGTATAAATGTTTATAGATCAGCTGTGTCTAACCTGCGGGCCGCATGCGGCCCAGTTGAAGGCTTTGTTGTTGTGTATGCACAATATTAATGACAAACTGTCTTTGTTTCGACGATTTTGAATGTGACATTTTTGATTCAGTGTTCCTCAGTGCTACTCTACCACGTTTGGATTGCGCACATGGAGATTTCCATGTGCCCACTGAGGTGCAAAACTCATGTCTGGTTTTTTTAAATTTCTACCCTTGTGTTCTATTTGAACTAAACTGAGTTCTATTTCGTGATTCCACTGGCACTCTAAAATCGCCTATGACATGGCAATTATGGAGTGATTAGAGGTTCCAAAAAGTTATCATTGCTGATAGGACTCGAACGCTTTCAGTAGCTTGAGCTAAAATTTAGTTTGCTGAGAACAACGCAAGTCATTCAATGTGCGGCCCTCATTAAGGGATGGACTTCATTTTTGGCCCAGCACTACATTTCGGTTGGACATAGCTGGTTTAGATAATTAAGAAAAGGTGGGTAAGATTCATTGCACAGCTATACAAGCCAACTCCACCGCAATTAAACTAACTTACAGAAAGTTACCAGTAACGCAAATTACGAAAGTTTATATGCATGTTTTAAGAGATATTGCTATCTCTAAGCTTATCCGTTTTTGGATGAAATGTAGTTACAAAAAAATCAAATCATGTTGGGGTGAACGTACAAAAATGAAAAAGCGTTAACGTGGAGAGTCACTTTGTGGATAACGCTACCTAGCATTTTCCGAAATGCTTCTCGATGCGGTGCTGTGCTGTGAGTGCGAGGAAAGACGAGTAAAGAATAGACGATTTGCAGGAAAGACGTTGGAAAAACATGAGAAAAACGGGAGTTTACTGGTGCAGTAGAAAAAGGGAGCAACCAGTTTTCGTTGCGTGGTCCTACTCTAGAAACCCATTAAAAACGGAAATGTGCTACAGTATGGTGTTTGGTTTCAACCCGCTCACTATGCAATCTAATAACAAAGTTTGATAAACGTGAGCGAACAAGTAGCATTTTAAATGTTCAGTTTGCTGGACCAAGTCGCACCACTTGCCTTTTCCTATTAGACCGAACATACATTGATTTAAACGTGCGGCAGGGTACTGTTCGTACGCTAAACATTGCACTATTTGTGCAAGCAGGGGGAGAAGCTTGCAACTTTTTGCAGTGACGTTTTCAATACCAATAGTCGCATATCCCGTAATGTATATTTGATCTTGCAATCCTTACTGTGTCTGGAATTTAAAGCAGTACGAGTGCAGGCTCTGTATAAAAAACGATTTCAATGAAAGAGTGGGAAACATTGGGAAGTACTGGTGTGCTGATTAAGAATTGAGAAGCTGTGTAAAATTGATTTGCCTTTTTAAATTGTGTGGCTTCTGCACGGCTATGTCTACTGCGAAAGTCACTTGTACTTTAAAGATCTTTTATACTCAAGGATGTACTCAACAAATCGCATATCACTGGATAGGAAAGTTGCCTGCTATTTATTGGTCACAGACAACTGGCACCACCTATACATTTTTCTAACAAAAGTGTACATTTTTCATCAAACTGCTGTACATGTTTCATCAAACTAAATGAGTCACATTTTTGTCCAAAACTATCAAAGAACATTCAGAACTGCGCTGGATTAAAGTGGTTCTAAGGACCACCACCTACTGCCTAAAATCTTGACAACTTTTTGATGCTGCCGAGACTTGCATAAATGCTGATTTTCGTGGCACACTGCTTTCGCCATAACCGTCACCACCACGACCGCCATTGTATGTCTATGACATTAAAGAATTTTACGCACATCATTACCAGCAGAAATATAGAAATTGTGGCACAAATAATGTGTTGTCTTCAACGCGATCGCTTCACTTGCATGTCCATTGGCCATTTGCGTCAATAAACATCACGTGGTGTAAATGTGCGATTCCTTTTCGATAATGAAGCGAAACTAACTTGTGTAAACCTTTGCAGCTTTGACATTGATGCCCTCGATCCTGCATTCGCCCCAGGAACAGGAACACCCGAGGTAGGAGGTCTAACAAGTATGCAAGGACTAGAGATCATTCGCGGTTGTCGTGGCCTGAACCTTGTTGGCACAGACCTGGTTGAAGTGTCTCCTCCTTACGACACAACGGGTATGTTGCATCTTTTCTTGAGAATACAATTTCAGCTTGTTTTTGATACTGCCTCAAGCAAACTTCTTTAAAATGTATTTTTTGCTCTGGAGATTTATGAAGGGATTTTCAGCTTTTGAAGTTGATAAAGTGGTTTACTCAAGTTGAGTAATTGCACATTCAGGAACTCAAACGCGTAAGCGTATTTCGTGTCGAAACCAGCCGAATGATAGAGCAGTGCTCTTCAACGTTTTTTGTTGTGGTGCACCCTTAAAGATGTTTTGATGAACTCATGCACCCTATTTATGACACGTCTCCCACCTAATTGCGCCCATGTCTGTAAGTACTACTGGTGTAGGAGGTGGGAGTGCAAGCGCACCCCCAAAACTTTAGATTTGGTGAAAATCCGGGGAAATTTGGGCAAAATGTGTGAAAACCTTCGCAAAGTTGCTGTATGTGCTTTGATTTTGCAAAAATGGCACCCAGAATTAAATTGCAGACGTTTTTTGGGGAGGTCATATGTTTTATTTAGTTCTTTTCAGGCAAGTCAGGGGAAATTTGGGCAAAAATGGTGTTTGAAGTGCTTTGATTTGAAAAAATGCGCTTAACGGGAAATGAAATGCAGTAGTTTTTTTGTTGAGGTCATTTTCTTTGGAGTTGTTTTCAGGCAAGTTTGGGGAAATTTGGGCAAAAATCTTTTGCACCCCCAAAAATTTGCCTGCTCCTACACCTATGGTAAGTACTCTGGCCTAAATAAGCAAGTACTCTACTTCAGTAACTCAGCTACATAATTCAATTGACAATGGCTCATTGTCTGTTGNTTATGAATCACAAATAATCAATTACTTGCAACATTTAGCTTGACATGGTCTGATGCTTACGCACCACTCTTTAGAATGTGCAAAGTCCAGATTAAATCCTGAAAGTCATTGGTAGGTTATTGGTTCATTTTTGCTAACAGAAAGTTTTTGTAAAAAGTATCTGTTAAGTGTGAAGTTTGTGATGCACCCATGTGAACCCTTTCGTAGTGGTGCACCCCGCGCATATTTTGATGCACCCTAGGGTGCACCGTGCACACCGGTTGAAGAGCGCTGTGATGCGAATTTCCCAAAACAGTCAACTTTGTTGGAAATAAGTTTCTCTTGTTGAGATATCTGCTTAATTCTTCATGCATTGTTGCCTATGTTTCTAATTCCATAGCCGTATTGAAGTTGTTCAAATCTGTTTAAATCGCTAGCCCCAACAAATGAAAAGGGTTGGGAAAGGACGTACAGTAATATCTGCAGGCTTAAACTGGATTAAAGACTGCCAATTTATTATTATTTTTGCGAAGTTGCTCAGATACTTTTGCATTATTAGTTTAGGCCAGGACATAAAATAACGCTGCCAGACGTAAGATGGCAGAAGAAAAATTATCAGAAATTAAATGTGCATCTTGGTGTTCTGATCGATTGTAACGAAAAACCGACATGCTATTGTTGTTGAACAGAAGCTTTAACTTGGTTGAGGTTCTGACTGCACGCTGACATGTTTTTATGTCGCTGTTCCACTGTCATCACTTTGCAAGTACAAAGTTTATGCAAAAAGTCTGGTTTTGTCTGATTTTCGTAACAATTCCAGCTGAATCTTGCTGCTGCCCGAGATGTTCGTGTAAGTTTTGGTGCATCGCTGGTAATGTTAGAACACCGAATCTCTTCTTGATCTCAAGAATCGTCGTTCATGATTCGATCGTTTTCTTTTCTTGTTTTGTGATATTTGTATAACTTCGAAAGAACCCGCGCGTGCAGCGCATCGCCGATATTTTTTTATCTCTAAAAATTGAATGTTTTTTTCAGGCACAACCGCATTAACGGCTGCAAATTTCATGTTTGAAATGTTGTGCGTTTTGCCAGAAGTGAAATACAAGGATGGGCAATAATGGTCTTCCAAGACAGTGAAATAAGTGAAATACCATTGATGCATGAATGTTACGATAAGCGCGTGGAATGTTCGGTGTAGATAAAATCCATCTTTCTTTTTTCTGACTCGATTATATGGTCTGTTGGTGATCGGAAGTGATGTGCGATTTGCTAAGTTGCAATGTATGGAACTTTTTCTTGTCTATACGCAACTTTCTCAAAGACAATCCTGTGTTTTATCGCAATGTGTACAGTGCTTTTCATGACATACAGGTCAACGTGATTTACCTGAAATATTGAAGGTAATTTACCCCGAAAAAACCCGTATGATTGCATTTGGATCTGTGAGTTACTGAACTGTGGCAGGCTTGCATTTCCTCGTTCGTAGGTGATAACTGATAATATAATAACAGTTTTTGTTTTAGTTTCACAGACTGTTCAAAAAATGTATCAGTTCACACTAGGTTCATGATTTTAAAACAGCTTTTAATCCCTTGCGCTACAAACACTTTGTTAACATTTTCATGACAAACCGTAGAGACTATTCGTTGTTAAAGGTAGTGGCGGATATTCGGGTGTTCAAAAGATTTTGTCACGGGAAATGAAATTAATTAATTCTTGTTCGTGCCCGATGCCGTCAACGTTCTAGCGTACGTGCTTCGCGTGGTTTGATTATTATGATCAACTGCCAATCTGTTCAAGTGTTCGAATGGCTTGTGGTAGGCGACAACCACCACGGCTGGTGAACCTTCACAGTTTCGGGCTGGTTGCGAGCCTGGTGAACACCCTACCAAAATGGCCACCGTACGCCACTGGTTAAAGGTAGACTGAATCCTGCATATTCGTGCAATCTCGAATGTTAAAAATAATCAAAGGTACTCCTATTGAGCTTGCATAGTCAAACGTGTTCTGTTTTATGTTGAGCCGTGGGATTTTTGGGATCGGTTTAGATGTTTTGGTGTAAAGCTTGCTTGTGAAAATTAGTAACGTTCAGGTGAAAATTAGTAACAACTGCCGATTCTGCGCCCCTGAAAAAATCGATTTAGGACGATTTTATAAGCTGTGCAGTAATTGTTGGGATGCAAGCTGTGGTTCAAAAGGTTGTAATTTTGAAACTACTAAACGTTTACCTTACAAGTGTTGATTGCTTCTATGCAGAGTTTAATTTGTTGAAAAGAATAAATTCATTGTGTTTCAGTTCGTGGTGATTTAAAAACAACCGCTGAACAATGTGAGAACTTACGAACTAACACCAGAGGTTACGCTGAGACCAGTGGCGGATCCGGACTAGGCGTTTGGGGGGAGGGCAGTCAACTACGGCATGACTAAACATTTGTGTGCTCTTGTTTTATTCGTGTACCTCTGTGATATGGACAATGAGTCTGCGGTAAACCCACAAATAAGCAAAAGATTTTGATGGAAATGGTAGTGCATCAGCTAATGTTCACTTTTAAAAATGTAGGCATGTTTTTAAATCAGTTGATCACTAGAAATGAGAAAAGCTCATACACAACAGAATATGTTGTTAGACTTGTGGTGTGAACGACTTTTGTTAAATTAACAATCTGCAAACCATTTTGTTTTAGGAAGACTTAGCCACTGAGCATTAATAGGACACATTTACTTTTTTTGAAAAAAAACTGTGGTTCATAACAACGAATTTAATTTATTCATTTTACCTGATGTAATATCATGTGAAGTGGTTTATGATCAAATAATAAAATATCATCTGAAAGTATGTGAGGTCGCATGTATTATAACTGCCAGTAATTCCTTTGTTGCTTGAATACACTTCATTGTAATATGTGAGGCAAAGCTATTTTATTGAGACCGATCAACAAAAATTTGTAATCTTTGTTGACGTTTATGTAAAAATGCACAGCAGTTTAAGTTTCTTATCATAAATGATAACGATGTAAAAATTTAACTCTGCTGGATTTTAATTCGTTACTTGTGTGTAACACCATTGGTAAAATCTCTTTATTCATTTGGCAGTGTGGTTTCGAATGCACAAATCATGGATGGACTAGGCTGCCGCACAGGTTACCAACCCGTCTTCACCCAAAAAAGCCAGATAGCAGTTTTAAAGCATATACACATAAAATATGCATAACCAAACACAAAATAGACATTAAAACTCGTCAGAAACATCGATATAATACAATTCCCCTCTTTAGAAGCATTTTCTTTTCCCATTATTACACTGTTGTACATTTGTTTTTACCAATAGCATCGATCATTTTTAGGACAACAGTAAAACCTTTGCAATATTCTTTACACCTTGCATGATCATAGACTCTTCAGAAGAGATTTGTAATGAATATGCAGCTCAGACAATGTTTTGCCAGAGCCAAGTTTTTCCTACTGAGAAAAAGCCAGATTGTCTGGCTTTTTTCATTTCCAAAAAAAGCCAGAACTTCAAAATCTGGGTTTAAAAAAGCCAAATTGGCAACCCTGTTACCTCAGCCCACCATTTTTAAATGTTTCCTTTAACAAAATTGTGTTTTTAACTTGTAACTTGGAAGAAACTTGAAACACTGGAAGGAATAGGGCATCAGAACAACTGCAAGCATTTTTCTTCATTCTTGTTGCAAGTTCAAGTTGCTTTCCACAGCAGGTTATTCCTTTTTCAGCAAGAATCACTTTAAAATGGCGTGGTTTTGTGATCAACTTGCAATATGGCAGTGTAAGAGGAAAGAACATTAATGATTCCAGCAAGCAGCCTGGTTGTGATGTGAATTGTGAAGACGCGACATGGTTGCTATGGTGGCGTTCGTATTTCGCATCATTGCATTCAGTGCGCATGTGGAAACCCCTTCTGTTCTGACATCTGCGGATGCGTGTGGTTTCAAGCCTCTGATACTGACAATTCAGTACTGAAACGGAACGTCTACGTGTGGCTCTGCCTTAAACCTGAAACTTTTTGAAAAAGTACATAAAAAGCACTTCCATCCAGGGGCGTAACGAGGTTAGATGACGCCCAGGGCAAGGAGCAAGTTTGGCGCCCCCATATTCGAAACAGATCTTTCGGAAGCAAATGTAGCCTACCATGTTGAAAAAATACTTGTGACATTGTTGGGACTTTTTGGCACCCCCCAGTCATTCCCCGCCTCTTGCAGTGATTCGGCGCCTGGGAAATGTGCCTCCCCTGTCCCCCTCTATACGTCCCTGCTCCCATCAGAGGTACTGTAATCTCTACCAGCTAAGTCAAACCAGTGCAGAACCACTGAACACTCTCACAGCAGGCATAGACACCAACACCGCGACTACGTTCACCATGCTACTAGTGATACGAACTCAACACTATATGTGAAGTCTGGACAAAGGTGGACGCAGTTCGAATAGCAAATAGTCCCAGATGAGCTTTTGCCGCTGATGGCAAAATATACATTACCTTTCAACAAATCTGCAAAATCACATTAACAACTAAAATTTTTGGTATTGTTAGAATAGACACTTCAAAACAACAAATTTTCTCACTCCGATCCAGTCCTGATCCGCCAACTGAAAAAAACTTGCAGTCCGATCCAGTCCTGATCCGGCCAAAATTGGCTTCAGTCCTGATCCGTGCTCATCTCTGTTGGACAGGTCTACCGGATTAGGATCGGATTTCTCAATGAAAATTTTGGACTGGACTAGGATTGCAAAAATCTCCGATTTGTTCAACACTACCACCACCATAGCATCACATCAGTCTTCTATCTGCCATCAGGCTCAATACAACGTGATGTCAGATTACATTTGTAAATTGTGAGTCGTGGAGGTTAGAGACGCGGTGTTGCTGTGTCTATTTAGCTTTATTATATACTTTAGTGCGCACCAATATCAGTTAGTGCCTATTTACTTATCGGTTTGGGCAGCGCTTTTGAAACTTTTTAATGCTACGGCACACTAGTACATCCTGAATTTGGCTGCGGCACACATTCTTTATGAAATCGACAACCTGCTTTTCACAAACCTTGCAACGAGAGCTACTTATCATAAGGTTTTGTCAAAATATAAAACTTTCGTGGCACACTTCACCCTCTTCAGCGGCACACAGTTTGGGAAACACTGGGTTAGGGCTTAATCATCAGCTACTGTTACAGAGATGAGCACGGATCAGGACTGGATCGGAGTGATTCAGGACTGAAGCCAATTTTGCTGGATCGGACTGCAATTTTTTTCAAAATTGGCGGATCAGGACTGGATCGGACTGAGAAAATTTTTGTTGTTTTAATGTGATTATTCTGAAGATATCAAAAATTTTAGTTGTGATCCGATTTCACAGGTTTGCTAAATGGTAGTGTATATTTTGCCATCAAATGCAAAAACTCTCCTGGGGCTATTTTGCAATTCGAACTGTATCCACCGTTGTTCACGTATAACATTGAGTTTTAGTAGCAACGTAAACATAGTTGTATGGTTCGTGTCTCTGCCTACTGTGCGATTGTTCGTTGGTTCTGCTCTCACCATTTCCTTTGGCTTAGCTTGCAGAGGTTACACCTGCGATAGGAGTGCTTTTATTGTACTTTTTCAAAAAGTTTTGGGTTTAAGTTTATGGCGTATGTTTAAGTGTCGGTTTAGGGTTTACCTTTAGGTTTAGGGTTTAGGTTTAAGTTCAACTTTTAGGTTTAGGTTTTGGGTTTATGTTTGAATTTTGGGTTTAGGTTGTCGGTTTTTGGTTTCCTTTTTGGGTTTAAATTTTGGTTTTAGGTTTAGGGTTTTAGGTCATGTAACATGGACCTTACGCTAATCCAAGTGTATCGTCCTTGTCACTTGACCAATCCAAGCAACTGGATTCTCCTAACATCAAAACAACTCCAGCAGTGCTTTTGCATTTGATGCCTAATAGACACTTTCTTGTTAAATTTCGGAAATGCCGAAAGGCTGTGTCTATTTTGCCTCATGAGACAAAGGCACTGCTGGAAGTATTTTGCTTTCAACCAATCGTAATTGGTGAAAGGCAAAATAGCTCGAGTAGTTCTTTTGCCTCATGAAGCAAAATAAAAACACATGATTTTACATTGGCGGATCAGGACTGGATCGGACTGATGCTTTTCAAAAATTTTGCGTATCAGGACTGGATCGGATTCAATTTTAGCAGATCAGGACTGGACTGAAAAATTTCACAGTCCACTCATCTCTGTACTGTTACTTAGTGGATGTAGCAAGTCTAACAAGCTTAAGTTGTTTTATGATTAGAAGTTTAATTGGTAATATTGCTTTCAACTCATGATTCATTGCATGAACTTGGTTGACTGCATTTTCTGGATCTGCCTTTTAGTGCCATTTTTGGTTATGCGTGGTTTTATTTTTACCAGTCTGTATTTAGTAAAGCTTTGCGTTTCAGAAGGGAAGTGGTTATAGGTCCGGCGAGAGTGATGTGGTTAGAATAAAATGCAGACTTTGTCACTTTAACAGCACCATTGTGGTAGTGTAGCGAATGCGTCTACGTCTGCTGTGTGAACAGATTTCGGTTCGACTCTCACCTTGGCGCCTTTGATTTTGGTAGCAGTCTTCTAATGGTTGAACTTGTTAAGGGACCACTTTTATACTTTCTTCAAATGTTTCCAAACCTTTGCATTAAGATTTATAGTGTAGGTTTAGTACATTTATACCAAACCTAGTGCACTCTACTACAAACTCATCGTGTGTTACTGTCATTTTACAGGTGATGGATGAATAACATTTCAAATATGAAGGTCCACTGATGGACCTGCAGCCACTACCTTTTAGAAACAAAAATTTTTAATAGTTGCACATTGATTAGTCAAATATATTAACCGCATATTTTCAGGATTCGGATTTGATATTTGTGTTGCAAACAGGATTTGGAT
>JGI24158J21664_10008782_pt1 | contig 13462 bp, 13 predicted proteins | sample Ectturendosymbi3_FD_21664 | JGI IMG/M metagenome (IMG submission 21664) | reverse complement strand
TGCAGTTCATGCCTGTTTCTTGTTGCTTGAAACTTGGACTTTGTTTCTTTAATCAGATCAACATTTAATATGTACAGACCATTATAATGTGTCTGCTACACAATGTTGTTGAGCAAAACACCGGGTGCTGGGAAGGACTTTTTTGCCCTCTACTTGAATTGTGATTTTGCTATATACGGCTGGAAATTAACCAACTAAAATGCTAGCAACTGAAATTTGGTATGTCGCATGCGCAGACTTCAAAGGCACGGAAATGTGGAACGCCAAGACAGAGAAAAGCGAAGACTGTTTGAATCTTAATGTGTGGTCGCCACAGGAAAAGACAGACGAAAGGTTTGCTGTGATGGTGTGGATTTATGGAGGTGGCTTCTACAGTGGCTCTTCATCCTTAGATGTTTACGATGGAAGATGGTTGGCAGCCACACAAAAGGTACAAAATATTAGCAAACATGGAGAAAATATTTATTTATATCATGACTAAAAAAGCTTATATTGCGCGTATATGTCAGTGCCAGATTGCCATGCTTCAAGAATTTTTTCGTTCCACAGAAACATGCGATCATTACACGTACAGTGGCGTAGCCAGCCCAAAATTTTTGGGGGCAAAAATTGGTGGTGGCCAAAATGTTTGATTTTAGGCGAGCAACAGTATTTTATTTGGGATACCGCTTCTCAAAGCACAAAATGACTAGATATGCTAAAAATTTTGGGGGTCGTGGCCCCCCTGGCTACGCCTATGTACCAATAAAACAATACTCATAAAATAGCGCGGTGCTACACATTGCACAATAGTTCCGCGCTTGAAACTGTGGTGCGGAATATTTCTTTAGTCTGAGCTCGCTTTGGAATGTAGCATGGCTGCGCGCAATTACTGTGACACACAAAGCAATATATATTGGTTCTAGCAGCATTATTCAATGTAGGAACGTAGCCTTCAGAATACCGGTCATTCTTTAGGGTTCTTCATTGCGTTACTGGACCTATTGGAGATTTTCCGGCCAACCCCTGCCCGTAGTGATTTCGATCGGATCTAGACCCGAGTTTCAAAAAATTTCAGGCCGGTCCTTGAGCTGGCTCTTAGATATACTATGCCTCTAACCGAAACTTTATAAAAATTAATCTGCAAGCACAATGTTCTGCAGATCATATGGAACAATTCGTGTCCCACTGCCGTGTATGTACAGTAGGTTACTTTGTTTTTCATACGATATGCTTAGCCGTTGTTTCAGACCAAAATGGTTTGTGCCCTTTTTCAGGTCGTCGTTGTTTCCATGAATTACCGGGTGGCAGCGCTGGGCTTCCTTGCTGCAGATCAGCCCGAAATTCCAGGAAACGCAGGAATGTTGGATCAAGTTCTAGCCCTGGAGTGGGTTCGTGACAACATCCGGTCCTTCGGTGGCGATCCGACAAAAGTAACTCTGTTCGGGGAAAGCGCCGGATCTCTGAGTGCTTCGCTTCACTTGTTTTCACCGCTGTCACGTAATTTGTTCAGGTGGGGCAGATTACATGGGTCGCGAACAGTGAAATAAGGACTAAGATTGCTTAGCGATAAATTTTTGTAACAGTTTTAGGCTCACTACAAGTACAACCGCTCACTTCGTTGAATGAAAAAAAAAACATGCAAGCTTAGGGAAATTTTGCAGCACATTAACAAAGGCATGAATTGCCTTAAAAACTTTTATTTACACGGCTTCCGTGCAGAAACGTCATTCTACAAAGTGGATCGCCACTTTATCCTTCGACGATTTTATCAAAAGAAGTAGGATGCCGACGAGCATTGAACCTCGCACGCTTCTTTGGGTGTACTTACAACAAAACAACTGAAAGCACAGGTGATATTTTATGAACAGAAATATACGTCTCTTGAATAACGCTAGGTGTTTCTATGAGAACCACTTACGAAAGAAACAATTCTGTGAGGGTAGCTGTTCAAAATGTAAGCGCTTGCAAACGTGAAAAGCCTTTGGTAAAATATTATGCCTCAAGATCAGCTTCGTAGTGAAGGGGGCAAAGGGCGCCGTATCACTGAGGGGCGCCGTAAAGTCCCAAAAATGTGCCAGTAGTTTCTTCAATACAGCACATTTACTACCAAAAGAGCTTAGTTTCGAACGTGGGGGCGCGAGCCAGCCAGACTTGACAGCACACTGCATTTTCAGTGACACATTTGAATTCTCAACTTTTCTTTTACGTTCTTTAAACCTATTGCAGACAAGCGAGTGATGAACTCATAAAAAAAATTATTCGGTCAGGAGTTAAGCTCAGATTTATTTAAATCGAAGCGAACGTACCAATTTTTAAAATAAAGTTGTTTGTGCTTCACCAACTCACTCAACAAATATAAAACTTACCATTGCAGAGTTCAGCAAATACAGATAAAAGTTACGCTCTAAAGCAAATATCCCTTCATGGAGAATTAAAAAAAAATCTGTGCAATCTCATGAATCATGATTGAAGTTTCCGTGATGGTTTTTCAAAGTTGGTGAGCATAGCCATCATTCATTGTTTAAAAAATAAGCGAAAAGTTTTTTAAACAAAATTACCAGTTTTCAAAATCAAAAAATCAGTTCCATTTGGTTCATCTACGTCAGAGGTGGGAACCTATTTCTTATCACGGGCCGCAAGAATTGCGCAATATGGCTGGCGGGCCGCAAAATCAGTTCATTTTATCATTTTATCCCAAACTTCTACCTTTATCTAACTATGAGGAAGATTAATCTCTCCTGACTTACTATCTAAGTACTTGTTATCACGGATCTTCATTTTGACGCGGTGTGTGCTCTAACTTGGGTAACGAAAATCCTGATGCGGGCCATATAAAGTGTTCAGACGGACCGCATTTGGCCCGCAGGCCGCAGGTTCCCACTCCTGACCGACGTAAATGTTATTCGTGTTAGTGCAACAAAAAAAAACAGCAAAGACAAAAATCCTGTAATTTTTTCGTTTTTCATAGGATTCAGCAAGATGCAGAGCATACTATGAAATTAACTGACAGAAAAAATATATAAGTTTAACATAAGTTATTTGTGAGCTTCAAGTCTCTTCTAAATATTTCTGCATCTCTTTTTTTTTCTGCTGCAATTCAGCGATTTCGTTTTTTTACAGAGCATGGAAGTGAGGTGACAATGGAAGAAACCATTGACGTTTCTTGCCTCCGTGAAGTAAATCCTCAGCATCTGGTTGACGTGGAAATTGGGTCGGAAGACTGGGGTACAGTTCAGTTTCCGAATGCACCTGTCATTGATGGTCACTTCCTGACAGACCATCCTCGCCAACTTCTGAAAGAAACAAAACTCCCGTTTAACATTTTGATGGGTTTTACTTTAAATGAAGGCTACTTTTTTCTAATCTACGGTTCTCCTGGATTTGATCCGAGAACTGAAAGCAACATCAACCTAGAGCAGTTTAGAGCTGGTCTTAAACGGGCGATAAGGAGTGTGCCTGATGTCAACTCCGACCGGGCACTGGAAAGTCTTACTCATACTACAGAGTTTGCATACACAAACGGCATTGACCCCAACGACACAAACGCTTATCTAGCAATCCCGTTCTTTCCTTTGCAAGACAACCCTCCTCCCGAATCATTTTACAGAAACTTGCTCGACGCCATGGTAGGAGATCTTTACTTCAAATGTCCAACCGTAGAGTTTCTTGACGACATTGTCAGTCGCCCAGATGTTGGGCAGGACTCGAAAGTATATTTGTACAACTTTGCACACCGCAGCAGTCAAAATCCGTGGCCGCATTGGATGGGCGTTATGCATCAATACGAAATCGAATTTGTCTTCGGTCTTCCGCTGAACAATACGCTGAAGTACAGTTCTTATGAAAGAGACTTAAGTTTGTTGATGATGACGAGATGGGCCAACTTTGCCAAGTACGGGTGAGTCAGCAACACAATTTTGTGTGCGGATACATGCTTGATTTTTGAGGCATTTCAATAGAAGTTCAACTGAGGTGAGTGTCAGTATGTTTAATATTAATGGAAACAATAGCGTCTGCGAAAGCTCAAGTGGGTTTTTGTTGTTTTAGGTAGCTTGTCATTGCCAGGGGTTCTGCGAGAAATTCTACTAGGGATGCAAAAACCATTACCGGACTCCCCATCAGGCTCTTCTGGAAAGTTGTATAGCTTGTTTGTATAGTAATTTTAATCATAATATGGATAATATAGCTACTATGCTAAGATTTGGAATATGAATTGTTATACTGGCTTACACTAGTAATTTTTGGGGTGATTACAGAAGTGCGCACTTTTATCCTCTCGCGTCCCAGGACGGGTCCGTGCACGATGTACTTCTTATACCCCCTTCTCGTAGGCAGGGTTGCGGAGTCTGAGGTAAAATGTCTGACCTTTCCAAAATTTCCGACTCCGACTCCTTAACATAAAGGGAATGAAAATTGGCTGTGAAAATCAGTGGAAATCGTGGTGCACCGCAAGAAATATCTGCTTCAATAAAAGTTTCAAAAGAAATTGTACCATTTGAACAGGAATTCCCATTAAGGAGTGTGATGTAAAAAAATGATCCAATTGGACATCCGAAGTCGGAGTCGGACAAAAAAATCCAACTCCGGCTCCCAGTGTTGTTAGGAATCCGACTCCACCCACAAACCTCAGATTCCTTACGACTCTGACTCCGCAACCCTGCGTAGGCCCTAGTCATTGCTTTGCATTTATCTTTGCTTTAAGATTGAAGTGAATTTATTGATGATCAGTTGTCACTTTGTGGCAATAAAATTGTTTCTTACAATTTATAGCCATTAATACAAAGCAGATGGATTTCAGCACAATTCATTTTTAACCTTTTTCGGAAGATGTGGAACATCAACTTGACATGTTTTACGTTATTTATATTGGGTTAACAAAGCTACAAATTTTTGATATCACTTTGTTATATATAGAAATCCTAACGGACCTGACGGAATGTCCGAGCCATGGTCTGAATATGATGCCTCTTTTTTTTCCAAAAAATCCCAACTCATCAACCTATTTGGATATAAGCAAAGCGAAAATCTGGAAGAAACAAAATCTCTTCTTTCTCCTCTTTTCAAACGTTTTCAAACTCTATGCTTCTACTGGAATGACATTTTCCCTGTTCTGAAGAAAATCCTGGGTAAGTGTTTTTTCATTGTCAAGCATCAAAGTAAAATACCAATCTCTTTTATTTCATTCTGTGTAGGGTAAGTATGAAAATGGAAGGGTGCACATAACATCCAAGTACTTGAACAGCTGTATACAAATGCCCTTCTTACTTTCAGAACCGTGACATCTTCATTTGGGAATGGATGTGATGGTGCTGAAGAATTTCTGTCCATAAACATTTCTGAAGAGAATATGTCTTTCTCAATCTTTCTTAAACATTTTGAGGCTAATTTTTCTTTCATCATTCATTTGCGCAGTCGTTCTGGTTAAACGTTTTGCAATGCTCCTCTTTGGAACCACAATGTCCAACCTTATAAGGTTCGTATTCAGCTACGTAAGCTATGCACATCCTATTAGGAGCACTAAAGGTGACTCCAGCTCAGTGGCTACAATAATGAGCGCTATTGCTCCACCACACCTGAGACGGAAAACTGCAACATCCATCATGCACCAACACATTGAAAGTATGGACGAGAATATTCCCCGCAAAATGACAGTAGCTTACGCACCCACCACAACAAGGCTGAAGTCACGGCGACCTTTCTATAACTCTGCAAAAATTCCAAATTTGCTATACATGTCTGGAATATACTAGAAGAGCAAACTACCAAGCAGTGGAGATATCACTGAAGATCCCGCGGTATCTCTTCCAGGATTCCACACTGCCACTAGGCGCCAATGGGTGACAAGCAATCACCTAGATACACCAATTCCCTGTAATGTAAATAAACAAATGTGATTGAAATGTACATCTAAAACGCCTTGCGTGTTCCGATGGTAAAATTCGTTCCATTGTATGCGCGCATTTAAAACGTCGGTTTTGAGTTTAATAAAATTCGATGAACTCATTGTATGTGTGCGTTTAAATGGCTGGTATNTGATTTATTAAATTTTGATAAACTGTCGTTCGATAAACTGTCGTTCGATAAACTGTCGTTCGATAAACTGTCATTCGATAAACTGTCGTTCGATGAACTGTCTTCCGATGAACTGTCGTTCAACGAACCGTCGTTTCGATAAACTGTCCTTTCGATAAATTGTCGTTTCGATAAACTGTGATTTCAATAAACCGTCTTTTCGATAAACTGTCGGTCTGATAAACTGTCTTTCGATGAACTGTCTTTCTATGAACTGTCGTTCAACGAACCGTCTTTTCGATAAACTGTCATTTCGATAAATTGTCGTTTCGATAAACTGTCGTTTCGATAAACTGTCATTCGATCAACTGTCTCGTCACAGTTGTGTCGCCCTGGGCAGACTATGAAAGTGCCGCCCTTTCCCCCATCAGATTTGCTTACAAGTATTCAAAATGAAAGAAGATGAAGTTTCGTGCTTATTAAAGATATAACGAATAATATAGCATAATGAACATCAGAATCAAACGCTCATAAGCTGNAATGAATTTTGTTTTTACATTGTCGATTGTGGGTGACTCTGGCTTATTTTCTTTCCTGTTGACTTTCAGTCTGCCGTAAGCCTCATTACTTGGCTTTGATCGATTACTCATTTCTTAACCCCTCCTTTAAGTCCCACAGCGGCCACTTTTTTGACCAAGTTTTATAACTCCATACTTCGCCAGCCGATTGAGCTAGGGAGAGCATCTACGGATTCAGCAAGTCTTATAGTTGATTGAAAAAAAAGTTTCGTTTTGGGCTTGGGGTTCTCTGTGAGGGACGTCACAAGTGTTTTTGCCTTTTTGGCGAACTTTACCTGGCCCTAGGCCTCAACCCCATAAGCCATTTTATGTCTCAAGATTTTTTGGAAACTATAGGCTGTGATCTGCGCCTTTAGAGCCCTTGGTTGACTTGCTGGCGTATCTGAAGCCAAAATTATGGCTCAAAAACGCAGTTTTTGACAAAAATCAAAAGGTAGCATTAGCCATTTCAGATCAAACTTTGGTCAGCCATANCTCGACAGCAGAGTGAGCTAGAGAGCTATTCAAACTCTTTAAAGACTCGTGAAGTCTTGTAGTTCTGAATGGAAAAAAAGTTGAGTTTTGGACTTGCGGTTTTTGGTTGATGACGTCAAGAGTGGGGTATGTTTTGCCTTTCTTTTGATGACGTCATCTCCGAATCAATCGAGCCGGTATAGTGGCTCAAATTTTGTTAGATTCTAGGCTGTAATGCGAATCTTTAGAGCCCTTGATCGACTCCTCTAGCGTTTCTGGTTCCAACGTTAGGGCAAAAAAACCAAAATGTTTACAAATACGTGGGGAATTCCCGGGAATTTCCCTAATTAATATTCGGTTATTTTGCCCTAACGTTTGAACCAGAAACGCTACAAATTCAATCAAACCCTCCAAAGCAGTGCTTCTCAACCGGGTGAATGGTTCACCCCAGGGTGAATTAAATTTGTACAAGGGCGAATGAAAGGACAGGGGTGAATGAAGGGTGAATGAATATCCTCATTATCACTTCAGGAAAACCATACTATGTTACAATTAACTACCTCTAGAACATAATAGAGATATATTTTACCGAGGGATGCCATGTTTTATTCAACCGAGTCATGGAAACTGCTGTGCTATGCATGAGCGTCCAGTCTCTGTGCGAAGGTTGTCTGCTACAGTAAAATCGCAGTAGACCTACTTTCAAAAATTTCATTCTCAATCTCCTGTGAAAACGAGACACATGGTCATTGATCAGAGTAGCCTTACTGGTCGAAATACAGAAGTAGCCTATTTGTGATGTTTGCTTGTTACCACTTTGGTATTGATTCCAACATCTAATGCGCGTTTATATCTCAGGTAAAATCTACCTGAGAAATTCGCAGAAAAACAATTTGTTTTGATGAAAGTAAATGTAAGTACATAGACCCAAATCAATCAGTACACGCCAGTTTCATCAGCTTCGCAGTTTAAAGAACCAAATTTTTCAATGAAGGAGAGAATAAGTGTCCTTCAGGAAGATGTTATCGGAACGCCACTCAAAACACATCTCTTATACGGGGATTTTTGGTTGGTGTGTTTGAATGCCCATAGTATGAGGAAATTGCCAGCCTTGCAACAACTGGTGCTTATGACTACTACGTACATGCCGTATTTGGTTGAGCTCATGGGCATCGGAAGGACAGGGGGTCTTCGCCCCTTGGATTTTGAAATTTGATATTTTCCTATTCATTTCTTGTAAAAAATGATTTTTCATTTTATGTTTTATTTTTTTTGTAAGTAAACTCATTTTTTGTAAGTACTATATCTTCACGATTATTGTGGATTTTCTGTATTTTCCTGTATACTTTTCATTGCGATTGTTCGACGTTTGATTAGTAGATTTTTTGTAAAAAATGTTTTGTGTGAGTTGGCGAAATGAAATCATACCATGGTTGGTACCCCTGGAAAAAAAAACTTCGGACGCTCATGCTCAAGCTGAAAACTTAAACGCGAAATGCGCTGAAATGCATTTTAACAAATCAAAGCTAACGCCACCCTCGTTGGTGAGGTGGCTTTGGAGGAATTAATTCATATGTAGACTGCAGTTTGAAAAGTTGATCACTAAATTTCCGGAGCAATGCAATAATTAGTAGACGGCTTTCTGTTGTAAATATTTATAGTTTCCTGTAGTTTTTTGTGGTTTTGTTATTTTGTCTGCAGTGGCGGAGGTCTGGAGTTTGATTCTCACTGATCCCGTGGTTTTCAGCTTCTGTATTGTGGCTCGTTAAAATACATGGGATGACTACTGTATATTTTTCCTTTCGTAGCTTCCTATATCTTGACAGTTGATGCAGATTCGGTCGTCTTCAAATGAGTTACTTAGCTTAAGTAGATCTTGTACGAAAAACAAACTCAGCAATAACACTGTACATACATAAGTTAGTTTATTATTGTCACATGGGTGTGGGTGGGTGAATAGGAATGCAGCAAATCGATGGCAGCCAGTCTTTTGCTGACCTTGGTGCATTCCGGTTCCATCCCTCCACTTGTTGTAAAGACTAGGGGAGGGATGTAAAAACAAGGGCTATGATCTAACTGCTTTGAGAGCCCACTCACTAGTTTTAGACTAAAGTTAAAAACTTCATGCACAGCTTTAGAAGTGATTTGGGCGTGGACTCAGAAAAAGTTGGAACCACAAATCATACACAATTGAAATTTCAGGAGCAGCACACGTGCTATGCCAAGGATTCATGTCCTGCTATGCCAAGGATTCAAGTTCATGTCCTTTTTGGATAAGAACAAGAAACGAATGTCCAGTCATTTCTGATCTAGCTGTTTATAAACCCATAGCCTTTTGCACAACATATTTGTGTGAAGCAACATTCTCAAAATTGGTAATCATCAAGTCCAAAAACCAATCCTTTTGGAAAAATGTTGGAACCTCCTTTGTCCGGCGTTGTCTTGAATTTATCTACAAATGGACGTTCTGTGTAAAAATCATCAAGTGCATCCATCCCATTAGTTGGTCTTGATAGCTTCTATAAACTGAATTGTTTTTCTGTTAATTTTTTTCGTCTTACTGTTTCCATTACGTAGTAGTTTCATTACTGCATAGCAGGGATGTAATCTCGAGATTTGGTCTCGGTCTCGGGACTCATCTGGAGACCCATTTTTACGAGTCTCGGTGGCGAAGGTTTCAGGTCTCGTCACGGTCGCGGTCTCGAAGGTTACAGGTCTCGGTCACAGCCTATTGTCTTGAGACTTTGAATATCGCACATAAACGGCTTAGCAAAACTTCTATCATTTAACGAGTTTTCTGTTTGTTTTTTGATTTGCAGATAAGAAACAACCAAAACAGGTCGGAAAAATTCAACTTTGAAGTTATGACGACATTTTTTGAGCAATTGCGGCAAAATCCACGAATTTTGGAGTCTCGAGTCTTGATCTCGAATTTCAAGTCTCGAGTCTCGGAATTTTTGATGAAGTCTCGTACTCGAAATTTTAACCAAGGTCTCGGTCTCGAAGGTTACGGTCTCGACTACATCACTGCTGCATAGTTACTTTCGTGGATTTGCATGATTTCGCCATGTAGGCAAAAATGCCTCTTGAGATTTGTAATGGGATCTTTACACGTATTATTAACATCTAGGCTTTCTATCAGGGGTCGCATTGAAAAACCTTTTTCAAAATGCGTTCGCAGAAGAAAAATGTTTGAGAAACCCTGAACTAGACTACACTATAGCTTACATTGCTTGCTAGGTACCGTGTGATCGAAGTAAAGAGCTAAGAGTGTTACGAACTTGCGCGGGGCTTTAGCCCCCTTTAACTCGTAGGCCCACTTGTTGCCGTTTGGTACTTGCTATTTGGGAGCAGTGGGGTGGCTGAAATGCACGAGGTTTTTGAGGAGGGTTTGTCAAAATTAGTGCATAAGGCTGGAGAAGGCATATTTTTTAGTAACGTTTTCCACCGTGTTTGACTGATTTACCGGTTTCCACCGTGTTTGTGTGATTTTAACGGATTTCCTACGGCTTTCCCTGTGTTTATCGGTTTGCCACGTTTGACGATTTACCGGGTACTTTGTCCCTTTGTGGCGTCTATGTTTTAGTTCGTGTACGTTTTGAGAGTTTTGTATTCTGTGTAGGCTTGCCGTGTGTTTTTTATACTTCTGATTAGAGAGGCTTTGTCCTCATTGCGTGCTGGCAGCTCAGAGTTAGTAAGTCAGGCAGGTCTGTTCGTTGCACTGCTTTCTCAAGATAGTTACGGAACTGCTGATTAGCAGGGGTGCATTCGCGGTGTGAAAACCATTGACCAAACCTTCCCAAACCCCAGTCCTCAAGTCAAGGCCTTTGGCACAGTAGGTTTTCCTACATAGAGTTTACTTAGCTCCAATACTTACAGTGTTTCTGGTTTTGAGCGCATTTTTTTTGGGTAATTATTCCCAGAAAACAGATCAACAAAAAAATTGCTGGATGAGGCAAATCTTGAATATGTATAGTAACTAAGTGAATGAGAATGTTTAGTTTTATTGGTAGCGGAAATTACGTTGTTGCAAATTAGCAAAATGTGCCAGACTGATACTACACGGCAGAGATTTTACTGCATGCGTGGAGAAAAGTTGTTCCTTCAAACTCCCAAAGTGGCTCACGTGTCGGTGTGGGTATAATTTATTTGCGGTTTTGCGACCAATTTTCGCCTGTCACGCCTTAGTTCTCGTGAAATCCCCTAAGGATTTCTCAGGGGATTAATTCATAAATTTGTGTTTTTGGCTATAACTTCCCAAACACTAACGACAGAAGGCCAATCAAGGGCTCTAAAGATGCAGATTTTCGCCTAGTTTTTACAAAACCAACAAAGAATGCAACGGTATTTCAAAGGATTGTTTGGACTCGTTAAAATGTTCGGAGTCTTTTTATTTTGCAGTGCATAGGAGCAGGTGCAGAAGCGCTGGATTTAGGGGGGCAAGGGGCCAGGGCCCAGGCCCCCACCATCTTCATGTGTTTAGTCATATGTACGACATGTGCGTGCCACTTAGTCATTTCTATTAGCGAGGAAAGTTTGTTTGTAGACGCTATTAAATTATCGGTCGTCCAGACGACAGTATTTCGCTTGTATATTATTTGATATTGTGACAAAACAACTATTACACTTGTTGTTTCCCTGAAAGTCGGTCAGGTATCTTAATCTAGTGAATGCAAGGCCAAGTCACGAAGAAAGCAATAGCTTACGTCTCTACTCGTTACTGGTAGATTTTGCGTCTGCTTTACACAAGAGTTGCACAGGTCGCATATGAGTAGCATTTTTAAGTAGGGCTACCACACGTCCTCTTTTTGTAGTACATGTCCACTTTTTTCATCAGAAATGAAATAATCTCTGAAGACATTCAAAAATGTCACAATATTCTCCTTTCTACATATCTTACTTCACATAGCTGTAATCAGTGGCGCAACTAAAGGTTTGATCCAGGGTGGCAAACTTAGATAAAAGGGGCCCACTGGCCACCGTACGGGGTCCATTAGCCAGCACTCAGAAAAAACTTGAGAAATGATGGTGAATCCGAATGTGGATGGCTAACTAAAGTCCTAAATCACTGGAAAATAATCCGAAAAACACACAAAAACAGCAACCTACTAAAAACCAAAGGAATGCTAGAAACGAAATATAAGTCAAGTGGGAGACCAGTCTTTACATTTAACGTGCCAGGGAGGCAATTATCCCTTGTGCTCCCCGTCAGTTACGCACTTGGCTATGATATATTTTATTGACATACAGTAAGCTGTCCACACTCAACTGCAACAAGCTATGAGCTGGTGGCTTAGTTTCATTTATGGGAGGTCCTGCAAGTTGTCTAATTAATTTATGTTTTGGTTGAGCTAATTCTCGGCTGGAAAGGCGGGAATGCTTTCACATTAATCATTACATGACAGCGGTAAATCTTTTTTCAATATCTCAATAACTTTGGCATTACAGAGCCAGAACCGTCGCCAGAAAGACGTCAATAGGGGGCCTTGGCATTTAAAATTTGACAAAAATTTTACTGATTTATAGTTTTTCATGTTTTACTTTGGGGGGCTTGGAGCTTTGTTTGGGGGGGCTAAACCCAACAAATCCCCCCCGTGGCGACAGGGCTGTACAGAGCACGGACGTCTGATTTTCTTATAGGTACTGTACTAGCTTTGCTGATGAACCGTGATACAATGATAGTTTAGTCTAGCAGTTTCTAGTAAGTATAGCTAATCAATAATGCTAAAAAATTAAGAAATTTGTCAGGAGAATCCCTTTTTCAGAAAAGGACTAAATGATTTTGAAGCTGAGTGAATTACGTGTGGTTGCATTTGCAAAGTTCGCAAAAGATAGTGAAAAGACTATTGTGACTTTGTGGATATTGAGCACAAAAAAGTTATTTTTCACAGTGTAACCAGGTGGCTATCACTTTATCCTAGCTTGCCAAGAATGCTTCAAATGTACCCAGCTTCGCATTCATACTTCATGTCCATCGACAAGCCAACTGTTGTTCTGAAATGTTTCTTTGGAAATTCTCTGAGCGAACTCTGTTCAAGACATTAAGACATTTGCAATCATTTGTGGTTGCTTTTAATGAGAAAGTTCGGAATATTGAGAAGTCTAAAGCATCTTTTGTTGGGTTTGCATATATCGTGTTTCGCCACTGTGAAAGCAAGGATTCAATAGAGACAAGCAGATGTAGATATTAAGCCAAGTTAAAGTAGCACTAAGAAAACTCAGCGACTGAGAGAAGGCAAGAATCATGACTGTGTATTATTCATGTCAGATGTATTTGTATTGTAGAAGTCTCGTGTTGTACATCTGTCTAAATCAGTGGTTCCCAAACTTTTTTGTTCTGTGGCCCAAATGTTTATTTAATAGCGATTCGTGGCTCACCACGTGCTGTAAAGCTTGGGCACAAACAATTTTTAAACTATGAAAATTTAACACAAAAA
>JGI24158J21664_10008780_pt1 | contig 13464 bp, 7 predicted proteins | sample Ectturendosymbi3_FD_21664 | JGI IMG/M metagenome (IMG submission 21664) | reverse complement strand
TGTGAACGGTTTGTGCCCAGCCGGATGGCTCAATGAGCAGTCTATTATAAAGCACTGGTTCCAGTCCGTACGTACTTGTCCATATAGTTGGGCCACTGGCCGCAATACTGTCCACTGCAGTGAAAAATTTTGTTTCTTTTTCACGACTTGGGAAGTCGAAATTTTTTTGATGAACCTCGCATCCAATCGTAAGTGCCGCTGGCAAAAGCAGGGATGCCAATTCGGCTTTTTTGAAGCCAGGTTTAGAAATTCTGGCTTTTTTTGAACACCTTTGGGCTTTTTTTTGGAAATCAAAAAAAGCCAGACAAAATCTGTTTTTTCTGGCTTTTTTCAGTTGGAAAAGCTTGGGTCTGGAAAAAGTGTGTGAGGTGCATATTCATTAAAAATCTCTTCTGGAAAGAGTCGATTACCAATCCATGCAGTAGCATATGCACAAAATATTGAAAAGATTTTACTGTTGCCCTAAAAATGATCGATTTTCTTGATAAGAAACATATGTACGACAGTGGAATTACGGGGAAAGTGAATGCTTCTAAAGAGTGGAATTGTATTGTATAGATGTTCATGTTTCTGATGAGTTTTAACGTCTGTTTTGTGTTTGGTTATGCATATTTTATGTATTAATGCCTTAAAACTGCTATCTGGCTATTTTTGGGACAAAATCTGTCTTTTTTTGGTGAAGACAGGTTCGCAACCCTGGGCAAAAGTGCGGCTAACTCCATCTTGGTAATTGGTCCACTTGTTGCTTTCAGCAGAACGTTAGACGTCACTATCACAGAACATTAGAAACATCTACTCTCATTGAAGTACAAATATGAACAAACAAATATTAAGGACTTTACGATAATACATCGCATTTTATTAAATTTTAGCATCAGCAACACTACAGTAAGGAGAGTGGGAGATAAACTTTAATGTAATTTTTGCTGTTTGTATGACGTTTTCGACAAGATTCATGTCAATTCTTGGCTGTGTTGTGGAAAGAGCGCATCCAAGATCATCTTTTAGAGCAGTGGTTGGCAACCACGGTTCGTGAGGAGTTTGTTACTCTGGGTCGCATCATAATCATTGCGTGTACTGATATTTGCTGTGAAGTTTTAGGAAGGAAGTGACTAAGGATACGCCTACCTCACGCAATTAAAATAAAAGGGTTAGTTTGTCATTCAAACCCTGTGGTTCTTGTGGCGTAATGGTTATGCACTACGGCTAAACATTCTGCCAATGGTTTTCTGTTCGACTCTCACCTTGCTGACTTTTTTTTTTTTTCTTTACTTTTTTTCAGGCTCAGGTTTTATGTTTAGGGGTTAGTGTTAGGTTAGGGCTACGGTTACTGGTTAGGGTTAAGGTTGGGGTTAGGTTTAGGGTTTATCTTTTACATTTACTTCGTTTCTACTAAGCCTACTGTACTCTCGTCGTGTGTTACTATGATGTCACAGGTGGCGTACTATTAATTAAGTTGTCAAATTTCAAGATCGACAGGCGTATCCGTAGCCATTGCATTTTAGGAATCGGCAGCTAACAAGATAGCACAAGTTTCTCTTTCGGCTCGCACATGACTATTGCGAGACAAATTGAAGATATGGCGGAAGACATTGAAACTAAATTGTTAGAGCGGATTGTAAAGTCACCATGGATTCATCAGTGTGATGAGTCTACAGATATTAAAAACAAAGCTGTGCTGCTAGTTTTTGTTCGATATCTTTAGTTTATGAAGACGATATTCATGAGGACATCTGATGTATTTGTTCTTGCCACAAAACACCACAGCGTCAGAACTATTCAAATCTCTAAATGAATATTTCACAGGAAAATTGGTGTTTTTGTGGCGGTGTGTGCATGGATGGGGCTGCAGCCATGATTGGCGGTCTGTCTGGTTTGCCTGTGCGGATTAAGGAGGTCGTACCAGAGTGTAAGGCCACTCATTGCGTCATTCACAAGGAAATGCTGGCGCACTGAAAAATATTACCTGAGATTCATAGTGTATTCCATGATATTGTTAAAATGACCAACCTCATTAAAGCTCATGCACTTAACACTAGGCTGTTTGAGCATCTATGTGAGGACATGCAGAGCACAAATGCCTTTTCTTGTACACAGAAATAAGGTGGCTCTCCCAAGGAAAATTATTGAACAGAGTGTTTGAATTACATGAACCATTGCAAAGGTTTCTATTAGAGAAAAATTCAGATCTTGCTAACAAATTTAGTGATGAAAAATGGTTTCTCAAACTTGCCTACTTGTGTGACATCTTCAATCTGCTCAGCAAACTAAGTCTATCACTTTAAGGCAAAATGACAACTCTATTCAAGTTGCAGATAAAAAGGGCTGCGTTTAAAGACAAACTTAAATTGTATGTGCAGCGTGTAAACAAAGGGGTATTTGACATGTTTCAAACATTAGCAGAGATTTTGAAAGACAGCAAACTTGAACAAACGTTCTCCAAACTGGTGAGCAGTTACTTGAGTACACGAAAAGCGGAAGTGCTAAATAGCCTTATAATGAAAATTACGGCCAAAGAAAACGATACAAACGACATATTGCAAACATTTCGATAACTCCTGTTATCATCATCATCAGTGCATTGAATTTGCAATTTAATTTGGCTGTGATTTTCATTATAAAGTTACTTGAGTGTTCTGGTGTTCTTTTACAATAGTACAAGCGCTATTTTCCAAGCACTAAAGACCCTTGAACTGTAAAGAAATGGATCCGTAATCCATTTATTTTCAAACCAGGTAAATCAACCTTACCTGTACAAGAGGACCAACTATTGAACATTGCAAATGATGATAGCCTGAAATGTATTTTTCATGCAACCACTCTACTAATGTTTTGGATTCAGAATACCTGACCTTGCCACAAAAGCATTAAAAACTTTGCTGCCATTTCTGACATCCTACTTATGCGAGTCTAGATTTTCTGTGATGGTAGCAACAAAGACGAAACTGAGAAACAGACTGGACGTGAGGGATACATTGCGGGTGTCATTGAGTTCCATAATTCCTAGATGGGAGCATCTCAAGGTTCTTATTGAATCAAAGTTGTAATAACTCATATTAGTTAAAATACATTTTTATTGCTCAACGTTTATGGTTTTTTGAAGGCCAGTCCGCGAAAAAAATTTAGTTTTAAACTGGTCTGTGCATTGCAAAAAAGGTTGCCGACCCCTGTTCTAGAGTAAATTTGAGTCGGTTTCATTTTTTTTCACGTGCAAAAGGGTGAAGAATCCACATTCGCATAAATATTTGCTGGGGAAGAGAAGTAACTTTTTGATAGCTGCTTTTCCAACATTTGGATAAATATCAGACACTTTAGCCAAAAATTCCAAATTGTATTAGTTTCAAAAACATATATGGCCCCAGAATCGTTTTGAAGGTTAATCATCTTCCTTTCATACTGCAACATTCTTGACTGGAACAACAAAAAGGTTTTTCACCAAATCCAAGTTGTTTTGATGATTTCTGTAAAGTACAACACAAATTGCTCACGAAGCCCTCCAAGGTCTTGAACAAATTCCGATGCTGTATCAACATTCACTTCATCACCAGCTACTGTAGCACCATCTTGAGCATAACAAAATTCCCTGCTTGATCTTTTCGCTTCCAATTGTCAACCTTTCCACGAATGCGCTGAGGGTGTCAATAAAATCAAAGATTGTCCTTCCCTTTTCTTGTACTTCTAGTTTCAGATTAACTTTATTGAGTTGTTGAAATATGTTAGCAATATATGCCAAGCGGCAAATAAAATGGTTATTTTCGAGACTGGTTACTATTTCGATTTTTCCTTGATCGCAGAGAATTGATATTAATTATTACACACTTCTCAATGCGTGCATCTGAGCTTACTATCATACATTCTAAATCTAGCGTAATATGTTTGGCTGTTCAAACCACACAGATACATGGAAACTTTAACAGAAAACCGGCTTAACAAACAATATTCCGTCAGCAGCATTATTTCAGGTTCACCAGAGGTGCTTCATACCACCACTCAGTAAATTTGAATTATGTGAAATGGCGCCATGGCCCACCTAAAAACTGCCTGTGGGCCATGGCCCACCGATTGGGAACAACTGGCCTAGGCCTACAGATTTACCATAAACTGAATTATGTGTTGTGTTTGTTTCATCTACTCTGACAAAGAAATGTTAAATTGGTAATAGTAGTACTAAATTTAGTGCACTTACCAAAGAAGCTCATCATTGTGTGGTATTGACATTACACCATGGGCATAGCCAAAGGAGAGGGTAATGGTCACAACACCTCATTTTCATACTTTGCTGCCACCCATTTTGCCAATTTTGGAAAAAGGTCCAGAGGCGTAACAAGAGGAGCAAGGAGGGTGCAATTCCCCAGGTGCTGAATCATTGCGTGGAGTCCCAAATGACTGTGGGGAATGCAGAAAAGCCCCAGCAATGTCACAAGTACTTCAATATAGTACATTTGCTTTTGAAAGACCTCAGGTTCACACATGGGGGCGTCAAATTTCCTTCTTGCCCCGGGTGCCAACTAACCTCGTTACGCCCTGAAAAGGTCATAGTACGGATGAGTGAACGTGATGAAATCATCACTGAAATGCAAACAATAAAAACACCAAATTTCTTTTGCTCTTTTTGAAACAGCTAGTATTTGGCTACTTATCTTTCATTTTGGGTCTTTTCAGAACAGTGTTTGGCTACTTCAGGTTAAAAAAATCTGGCAACCCTGATGTAAACCAGTGTCTGGTTTTCAAAACATTTTTGAAAAAATACGTAAAAGCATTCTCATCAAAAGTGTTATATCTCTACTAGCAAAGCCAAAGCAACAGTGCTGAGAGCTGAACCAATGGACACTCGTGCAGCAGGAATTAAAGCTTTCCATTCGATCAGGTTCACCATACTGCTAGTGTCATGAACTCAGTGTTGTATGTGGACAAAGCTGGATAAGGTTCTAATAGAAAAATAGCCCCAGCGGAACTCATGCTGCTGGTGGCAAAATCTAGGCACTACCAAAACCTAAATCTACAGATTCAATTACTCAGCAGTTCTCACACAGTGTTGCTGCCAACCTGTTGCGACTATGCACTGCATAGCACCTAGGCTCTCAAAGGGCTCCATACGGAGCCCCAGGGCTGCGCGAGAGAAACCTCAGGGCTCCGCGAGCTATTCGTTTACTTATTAAAATACTGACTTGGCTAATTTTGCAACTGTTCAAAGAAGCAATAACGGCATTAATAAAATTTATTGTGGGGCTCTGTAAATTATGGTCAATCTCTTTATGGGCTCCATAACACCAAAAGTTTGAGAACCCCAGGCATAGCAAGTGGTGAAGTTACCTTATATAAGGGACATGTTGATTGCACATATAACTTTGTAAATATGTTTTCCAATGACGACTTTGATACATTTATTTGTTGTCAGTGCATTATAACAGATCCAGCAATAAGTCCAATATGTTTTTAGTGCCTATTGAGTATGACTGAATTGGCGTTAAATTAGAATTTGATCAGTAAAAGTTTCACCAAAAGTACTTTTAATTCTTAGCTGAGTATGCTTACTGTAGTTCTTGTGGCTATCATAATGGGATAAGATGCAAGCATGATCATCAAAGTCTTGTTTTGTTATTACAGTTGTGCTATTCTAAATGAGCTTTGCATGATATGTTGTACATTTCAAAAGTTCTGAAAATAAATGTTCAAGAAGGGCAGTCGTATTTGTTGAAGTTGTGTGGCCCCATAATCCTTGAGTGGTTAATCTCACCACAGTCGAACTCTGCAAAGTTCTAAGGATTGTAGAGCAACAAATGCAAGCATGAATGCATCGATGACAAACTTTCAACCTAGGAATGGAATACTTTTGATAAACCTTCCAAATGCTACTATTCCAAGAAGATCTACTTGGTCTCGTTCTGAAACATTGGAAGTAGTGGATTTAACTAAAACTGAAGATGCTCATGATCAAATTGATGAAAAAAATATTCATTCAAACAGAACAAAAAGCAAGTGCTTCAGATGCTATTTGGACAAATGTGTATGCAGTGCCAGAAAGAATTTACCTCTAAACCGATTTGATAATGCTGCTTTTTCTATAATGACAATAAAATGTCCTGTTTGTCTTGATACATTGTTTGATATTCTGCAGCAAGAAAAGTGTATTAATTCCACAATATGCGGTCACGTGTTTTGTGAGACTTGTATTGCAGCTGCTGTCAAAAGTTCTAGATCTTGTCCAAGTTGTCGGCATGTCTTATCTGCTGCAAATGTATATCCTTTGTACCTGCCAATTTCATGAAATTTTCTGCTTGCATTGTTTTTGTCATGATCTTGATCACAGGGCACTCTGGCTTAAAATTATTTAAAAGTATATATAGCAAAGGGTTGTGTGAATAGGCTAGTAAGTCAAGGTCATCTCACTTGAACTCATGCATTTGAATTTTGTAAACACAGTTGTCCCCTTATGTGCTGTGATCTTCTGGTGTAATAAAATGGTTTTAGATTATTCATTAACATTTCAATTAGGATAATTGGTGCTAATCTGTTTGGTGTCTCATATTTAATATTGTTGACATGAATGCACTAACATAAAGTCAATTTAAAAATTGTAAGTTTAGAAATGTTGTTGACTTATAATAGAATTATTTTAAATACATTATTGAGCAAAAGTGTATTTTAGTGCAATATTCCTGTTGACTAGCCCTTTAAATGCCCACAAGTGCCACTATTGTAGCTTTTGAAGTTATGATCAGTTGTAACTTGTAAACGGATTGTACCACAGAGTCTGTTAAGACATCCTTGGATTTGGAAAGCAGCAGTTGATCTGATGAGATTAAAAAAGGAAAAGGCTATTGGTCTGCTGATGGTGATATGGTTTGAATAAAACACTCGGTTTGTTGCACTAGTGGCACCGACATTGTGAAAAAAGTGAGTGAGTCACATGATTTTTGGATGATGTAATCGCTAATCCTCTAGGGAATTAGTTAATTAAGTGCAATATCTTACGTATCTCTTACCCTCTCAATATTTTACTTGAAATTTGGTAGGATGTTGTAAGACACCAAGGGAAACCTATTCTGCAAGTTTCAGATGTTTCATTGGAACTTAAAAACAACAAATTAATTAATTATTCCCCTTCCCCTGGTGAATCTCCTAAAGAATTAGCTGATTAAATATCAATTGTTGGCCATAGCTTCTGAACCACAAACACCAGAAGGCTAATCAAGGACTATATAGATGTGGATTTTCACCTAGTTTTTTTAAAGAAAGAAACAAAATTGTGTTTTAAGGCTTGGGCCCAAGGCCTTATTTGATGTCATCCAAAAAACCCTAAACCTGTCCCAATTCGGTAGTCAGTCCAAAAAAAGTCAAATTCAAAACTTCCATTTTTTTGAAACTACAAGACTTTGCACCTCTTTAGAGGGTTTGAACTACTTTCTACCTTTACCGGCTCGCAAATTAAGGCTAGTTATATTTCAGCCAAAATGGTCAAAAGTTATCTTTTCCAAGACTGAAAGGGTATAAAAAACTTCTTAATAATCTACATTGCTGCAGCCCTTGATTTACCTTCTAGTGTTTATGTTTGGCTAGTTATAGCAAAAAAAAAAGAAATTAATTAGCTAATCCTGTTATGATCCATTTAAGGATTAATTAATTATCATTGTCTAGCCATAACTTGCCTGTTGTATTCTTACACTTCAGAGACCAAGACCAATCGCTATCACAACATTGCCAACCACTGACATTAGAAGGCCAATCAAAGACTATAAAGATTTGCATTTTTGCCTAGTTTCTTTTAAAAGAAAAAGTGAGTGGCAATGCAATCCATAATGGGTTAAAACCAAACAATATCTGTATGGCGAAGAGCTTTTTTCTGCACTGAAATAACCTTCATTATTATGTACCTGATGTCTGCAATTAGCGACACACACATCCGTTTTGGCACTAGTCTACACACAGCTTTGTACTTGTAGTTAATGCATACAATTACTGATGTTTTTTGTGACAATGTTTTACATTGCTATAACTTGTTTCACATGATTATGTTTGTTAGTTTGCACTATGGTCAGATTGTCGTGGCTTAACAAGCAACTTCCTCAAGTTTGGCTTATTATTAAGAAAAGATAGAAGGTAGTATTATGGTAGTTTGCTTCACCTTGTCAATGTTTTGCAATACTGTGATGCACAACTGCTTCAATTTAAGAACCAGCAAGAATGTAACATCTGTGGTGACCATTCAAAGAAAAAATATTTTTTTGCAACCAAATTTTAATGACCTTATTTGTCACCAGTATCATTCCATTGCTTTTTATAGTGCCACATCTGTTAATTTGTTTCAATGTGCATGAATTTTTGTAGTTGGTATTTTCTGTTACTCTGTCTATGGAAAGAAATGGTTTCTCAGCAAAGAATCAGACACTTCAAGATCTTACAGAGTATATATTTCGTCTATGATGTAGGCATCATCAGCTCTTATTCAAATATATTACATTTAAAATGGCTATCTATGTTACATGTTCATCCTGATTTGTCTGACCGCTTTTACAAAACTGTGTAGTGATTATTCCACAGAGCGATGGTCATATTTTTTTAATGTTTTTCTTTGCTTTTGTTAGTTAAACCTGTATAATATGGTGCTACTTTAAAGATTATGTCTATGGCAGTTTTTATCAGAGTGCAATGCTTTAGGTTCAAAAAAGGGTAATTTGACTATGGTGTAAATGAAACCCTTAGATTATACTTCAGGTTTCATAACTTTAGTTTCTTCTTGACACAGTCACAACACGAGTCTTGCTCTCATAATCTGTTTTTTCTCTTTGCCGTCTATATACATGATCTATATACTTGCAAGAAAAAACATTACAGCCTGTACTCAAATGAAAACTTTTAGTTGAAAAATATTTATGTTGCATGGTAATTTTGAGAACTTTAACTATTGAACCAACTACATAGATCCATCCGGCATGGAAATGAAAGTATTACAGATGAAAATGTTGATATTTGTTTTGTTTTCGCAGGCTCTATGTAGTCTGTTGAAGGTGAATACAATGGGAAATTATTTAGCTATTAAAACAGAAAACAAGACAGTGGATAATGTGAATGCAGCATCATATATTACTGAAGAGAGTGATGATGATAGTGAATATGAAAGTTGCATTGATGATGATATACTAATTTCATCGGAAACAACATTACCAGCTGGTGCATATAAAGCTTCTGGAGGAAAACATTTAATAAGTCAGCACCATCCTTCTTCATTGCAAAATTTTCAAAACAGTGTGGTGTCTCCTAATGTATCTGATCAAATACTTGAAAAGCTCACTAGAAATGAGCATCTATCATCCGAGCAGAATGATTGTTTGCAAATTAATTCTGTTTCTTTGGAGGATGACCACATAAAAGATACCAAGGATGTGCAACTTCTTTTAGGCAATGCAAATGAAACACAACTGCTGCTTTCAAATGAAGTTTCTGATTCAGATTTCACTAAAATGGCAAATGGAATTATGCCGGATAAGAAAATTTCACCAGTTGCTGCATTTGTTAAAACAGAGAATACTTCTCTTGCGTGGGAGGTTACTTTCAGTAATTTTCCTGCAAAGTCTAGCTCTCATGCAACTAAAGTTATTGAACGTCTAAAAACATCTAACCAAAAGAAATCAAAGAAAGATGTACACTTTTTCAGGTAAAAATTCCTTTTTCATTTTGGTAGATTTTTGTAACTGTGGTTGTACAATGTAATGTACATTGCCTGTCATTTTTTCCTTTGTCAAATTTGAGTTAAATTTACTAATAGTTTTATTGGCAAGTATTTCAGATAATTCTTGTGTGACTATGGCAAACATTTTAATACTGGCACTACCAGCAGTGTGCCTGTAAGAATAGGAAAATCTCTATAAAACACTGATCAAACTAGAATGCTATTTAACACCTTCACAGTTGGTATGATTCAACCTAAATCAAGCAGTTTGTGTGTGTCTTAGTGACAGCATAACTCCTCTGCTGATTGATTGTGCTGGAGAGCTGTTCAAACTCACAAGACTTGGCTAGTCTCCGAGTGTGCAATGAAAAAAAAATTTTTGGTTTTGGATTACAGATTTTTTTTGAGTGATGTCATAAGTAGAGTAGTTTTAGGCCTGTTTGGCCCACTTCATCTGGCCCTAGGCCAAAACCGTTGGATATTAGTATTTTGCTCAAGTTTTTATTGGAAACTAGGCAAAATCTGAGTCTTGAGACATTGGATGACTTGCTGGGGTTTCGGGTTCAAAAGTTATGACCTAAAAACAACAAAATAAGTAGTTAATCCACTAGAGAATTAATTTGTTGTTTTTGGATCATAACTTTTGAACCAGAAACGCTGAAAAGTTGATCAAAAGACTCTGATTTTAGCATAGTTTCTAATGAAAGCTTGAACAATATACTTCCATGTAGTGGTTAGACCCTAGGCCAGGTAACATGAGCCAAAATGGCCGCAAACCTACCTTACTTATGATGTCACTCACAAAAAAAACAACACCCCAAACCAAAAATTTTATTTTTTCATTGCAGACTTGCTGAGTCTTTGCACAATCAATGGCCAATGGAGCTTGAGCATTATGGGTTGCTAACACACTGGCATGAACCACATTGTAAATAGTATTATCCACAACAGCATGCAGAAGTTATTTCTTTGAAGAGATATTTTCACAAGTTTTCGAAAATCAATAATGAATGAGTTAATTAATTACTTAAGAGATTAATTAATTACTTTATTGGTTTTAGGCCATAACATTTGAACCAGAAATGCTAAAAATCTAATCAAAAGGCTATAAGACTCGGATTGATGTTTAGTTTCCACTAAAAACTTGAGTCAAACAATCGCTTCTTGTTGTTGGGGCTTAGAGCCTGATAACCTGGGCCAAAAATGCCTGAACCTACCTTACTTAATGACATCACCCACAAAAAAACGAAATCTAAAACTTTTCCAATTTTTAAAATCCAAACTAGAAGCCTCACCGTATCTTTTAAGGATTTAAGCAGCTGTCTAGCTCAATCACCTAATGAGTTATGGAGTTACAAAATGATGGTAGAAAAGTGGCTCATGTGGATCTTAATGATAAATCCACCCAACTTCAAAGGTGTTTAAATCATCAAAATTTTAAAGGCTTATAATTTGGGAAATACAGGTTTGATTTCAAAAATTTCGATGCTATTGAGCTTGAAATGCTGAAATCTTTCTCCTTATGAAATTTCATGAATTTTGTTGAGATTCAGATGAAAAATCCTTGTTTTGTTAGATTGCTTGACATAGAATGACCCAAAACTGAGTATGGGATAAACAAACACAAAGCATCAGACTGTCAAAAACAGTTTCAGTTGCACAAAATCTCAACAAGAATGAGAAATGTGATCAGTTTTTTACAATGTTTCTTTTTGGGTAGCTTATACTAATATGTGTTGTTCTTGAATTGCAAACAACAATACCTCAAAAATTATTTGAATTGTCAGTAAAGATTGTAAAGATTCTGAATGTGCTTTAAAGGCAATCCAATGATCACGTAATTCATAATCTCCCATTCTGACAAGCTTGTTGTTACTGCTCTAAAACCTTGTGTATTTGTATTTGTTTTTATAATTTGCATGTAGAGACAAGCTTTTTGAAATTAGTTTCTCCAAATGATTTTTTAGATATGAGCATCCTGTCATTTCCAATTTGGATATTGCTGCAAGAAAAGTCTTGGATGTGAGAAGATGGCACTGCATGTGTAGACCACAATACAAAAAGTCTTGTGGTATTTCAAGCCTTGTATCTGTTTGGAATTTTTTGTATGCTACAACTGGGACTGGCAGTCTAAATCCTGTTACTCAGGTTGGTTGGCTTTGAAGCCCTTACTGTCAGATCTGTAGAATTCGATCTCCCAACTATCTTCTTCTGTTTAAACTTAAAAGTTAGGGATGGGCATTTCAGAATAGTTCACTATTCCAGAATTATTCTAGAATAGCCAAACCACATCCAGAACACCAAATCCTATTCTAGTTTTTTCCTACAATGTCTTGCACCTGAGAAATACTAGAAAAGGTTGTCTAGTCATAAACCAAGGAGGCCCCACAACACACTTTCCTTAATCCAGCACTGGCAATTAACAATTTATAACTCAAACAACACATTTTCACAACATTGAACCACAATTTTAATGCAGTGGCACATCTAACCAGGTAAAAGTGGTTCTGTCAGGTATGGGCAGCTTTTGATAATGCTTTTCAGAATAAACCCAGATCTTCTAGACTGTCGGTGTCCTTAACACCAATTAAAGTTGGTTAGTGTCTTAGCACAACTGCTTATTTAATAGTGGTATCAGTAACAACAACCGTAGGAGGTGTTGAAATACCTCATGTTTTTTAGCAATCTCTGATAGTTCTGCTGGTTCCACACCTAGACAGGCCAGAGGTGTAATTATGCCACCTTTCCTAAAAAACTCATAAACTGCTTGTGTTTTGATTTAAATATTCATTTTAGTCTCAAAGCTTGCTTGCTTTCTTTGTGCTTGCTTCAGCCCAGGGGTGTTCAAACATTTTTGTCCAAGGGCCACATCAGCTATCACACAACAGTTCTAGGGCCGGACATCTTACGTAATGTGATTGTTTTAGGATAGGTGTCATTCTACCAAATCAACAAATGTTATTGCAAAAATATTTTTCTTCCATTATTGATAAATGGCCTCGCGGGCCGGATGAAATGGCTTTGCGGGCCGGATTTGGCCCGCGGGCTGTGGTTTGGAGACCCCTGCTTTAGCCCGTCAACATTTAACCCATAAGCACTGCTTGCAGATTTTAGGATTGAGGATGCATAGAGTTCCATGAAATCAATCTTTTATTGAAAATTTGCAGATAGATCCAACTTCCTAAATGTTAATCATTGCATAACAACTGACAATGATTTCGGCTTTGTCACTAAAGACTTCGTTAACCCACAGCAGAAGGGAGGCAGTTCATAAACGGAAAATCACACCACCCACAGTCAACCTTCAAGTCAATCTTATTTGGAGAAGCAATAAACCAAAGGAAAGAAAACTACCTCAGCAGTTTAAACCGACTCAAAGAAAAAGCAATCCGCTCAAGCTTCCCTTTGGACATGACTAATGATATGATAGCAATGGCATCAAATTGGGAGGAAAGACTATGGGCCCCAAAAGACGAAAAGAAAGATGATCCACAAGTTTGGGCCACATCTTTTCCCAACCTGATAACTCTCACAAAGAGAGAGAAAAACTTAAACCCGAAAGCAATGACAACCTACAAAAGACCAACTACAATTGGACAATTACTTACTAAGTACAAGCACCTTGCTTTAAGCAAGAAGAGAGAGCATGTCAAAGGGATGTCGAGTCCTTGTGGCCACTGTGCACTTTGTGGTAACTATGGAAAGCACAACAAATCAATGGTGCCATGTGTTTCACAAATAATGGGCAAAAATAAAACGTTCCCACTTAACCAAAAATTGACATGCGCAAACCA
>JGI24158J21664_10008778_pt1 | contig 13465 bp, 8 predicted proteins | sample Ectturendosymbi3_FD_21664 | JGI IMG/M metagenome (IMG submission 21664) | reverse complement strand
GACTTTTTGTAACCTTAGCAGTTGCTAAATGCAGAAACCAAGCTAGGCAGAAGCGTAGTCGTAAGTGTTTGATAGGCCTACTCGTTGTCAGCAATAGACGTTGCTCAATCTTTATTTGGTGTCGGTAGACGCAGTCCAAACCCGACACGCATCTTGCTGTACTTGGACGATAAAAACAAGTCGTTGTTCAAGCTCGATTCGGTGTCGCATCTTACGCGCATACGAAAAAATGACACATCTTTCGCGCAGACAAATACTCATTTCCGACGGGTTTGGTGTATATATTCCTTGTCAGTGCATGAGTAGCCTCGTTGTTTATTTAACGAAATTTTACGTTGTGGTGCTCAGCTAAAAATTGTCCCTGTGAAGCACTGCTATTTTTATAAAATATTCTTGTTGAGGTTGTAAGTCATTTGTTATTGGAAATGTCCATTTGTACTCTTTCCTTGGTTGTTGATCATATAGGCTGCTGTGTTTGCCTACTCAGTCCCATATTGCTATTTTTTCTCAACATACTGTGTTCAGTGCACATTTAAGTGTCTAAACTGGAATGGATTTTTGGTTTTCATAATGTGACTTGAGATTAAAAGCTGAAAACTTTTAAGTAAGTTGCAGTATTTTAAGTAGAACACATTGCAGTGAAGATTGCCTAATGTGGAAGAATAAGCTGTATGCTATGTAATAAAATGCTTCCTTTCCCTCTCCTTACTTGAGACTTGACCTATTTGCAGCAGTGTAGTACTTTAGATGGTAATCTGATATTTTACTACTTTTCCAGGCTGATTGCAATTGTGGCTATCACAAATGCACACATCTATGCTAAAAAAGTCGCATCTTGCGCGCATACGATCTTTCGCGCATATCGGTGTTTCTTACGCGCATATCGCATCTTACGCGCATATTGGTGCCGCATCTTACGCGCATACGAAAAAATCACACATCTTTCGTGCAGACGAAAAAATGAACTCATGCAAATGAATACGCAATGCCTCAGCTGTTGTCTCGTGCTGTCTTTTTTCGATTTATATTGAGAGAGCGTTACCGCCGCCATGTTGTGGCTGTGCATGGTNGGTGAAAGTGCTTGGTAGAGGGTGAAATTTTAATTGTGCATANCTTCCTAAATACTAATTTCCGACGGGTTTGGTGTATGTATTCCTTGTCAGTGCATGACAACTAGTAGCCTAGTTGTTTTTTTAACGAAATTTTTCGTTGTGGTGCTCAGCTAAAAATTGACCGTAACAATATATTGTACAATGAGGATCTTGGATTTTCATAATGTACTAGGAACCCCAACCTGCATTGATTCATTTCAAAAGCAAATACAAACTGAGATAACGTTATTGTAGCACTAGGCAACTCAATCACTGTAGCCTACTACTGTATGCTGGTTGGCAATATCATCACGGACCATGCAGGAGGCTACTAGCCTATTGCACTCCGCTTTTATTTTTGAAACTACAGTAGTCCAGGTGTAACTCCATCCGCAATACACAAGTCCTATCCTTTTAATACATGTACAAACCATTACTACTGCTCTTCCTCCCTGAAATGTTGTGCAAACGCATAAAAACACCTCCTTCCTGAATTATACCCGCGGAGTACCTCAACACCGTCCCTGCTCAAGCCGAGATTCGGGCTGAGCTCGGCTGAGCAGTTCCCTCCATAGCGTAAAAATTTTGGGGCTGAGCAGGGCGTGGAAATTTCGTAATAATAGAGCAAACCAGTTTTCAAGCTTTGCTCGGGTTTCCTCAGCCCTAGTGTAAACCAGCCTCAGTTGTACACTTTACACCATCAACAATTTGAGGTTTACAAAAATTAGCGTTAGTTGGAACGGTTGGTTACCACTTCATGTTCCTCATTTTAAAATGTTTCTAACTACACAAATTTGAATGAGGTTGTTTCAATTGGCCCAAATTTGATTGGGACTATTGTAATTTGCCTAAACATTTATAATATATGCAAATCTGAATAACACTCTTCCACTTTGCCCAGATGGTTCCAATTGTACCCAAGTTTTAACGAAGCTGTTTAAAGTACCCAAAAATGACCGAGGCTGTTGGAATTTGCCCAGATGTTTCTAACTGCATGCAAATTTAATTGAAGTACTTGTATATTTAACCAAATTGTAATGAAGCTGTTCGAAATTTCCCAAAATTGAATAAAGCTGTTTGAAGTTCCCAATAAATGAATAAAGCTGTTTGAAGTTCCCAAAATTGAATGAAGATGTTTCACTTTGCCCAAATTTGAATGAAGCTATTGCCATTTGGCCAGAGCTGATTCAGTCTGTTGTAATTTACCCAAATTTTTCCAATTAATGGAAACATTTCTAACTTCACCCAAAATTGAATGAAGTTGTCCCAAATTTCATTTTGCTCAAATTTCATTAAGATTATTAAAATTTACGCAAATGATTCTAATTTCATCCAAATTGGAATAAAGCTCTTATAGTTCACCCAGACATTTCTAAATGTACTTTTTCTTATAGTTTCGTAGTGGATTTTTTACACCACGACCGCGGTCTAACTAAAAATCACGCGGGATCCGAGCAACTATTGGGTGTGTGTCATTATAAACAACTCTGTTTACCCGACCGCAAAAACAACAACACAGCTTATCATGCATTTGGGAAACATTGAATGCAGACTGGAGGGTTTCTAAATTATCGTTTAAATATTGCTGGCCGAGAGTTATCTATCGTATATGTCAAGCAAACGAACTTAAATGGGAAATTAAGAAAAAACTGATTGTTTCTTATCAAGCGTAATGAATTACTGTTTGATACCACCTATCTATTTTGATCTATCGGTTACTATGTACAGCTCCTGTGAAGAGATTTTGTGGCTGATACAAGTAAACAGTGGTGCCAAAAGTGTAGCCATGAAACTGTTCTTTGTTTTTTCAGGACTACTAGCGTGGTTACTGCTCGAGTAGAAGGTTACAATATGCGATAAACCGTTTTAGAGTTAATATGGCTTTTCATTTCGAACAAATTGGACCTCCGGTAGGCTGTGGCGGCCTGGAGATGGCGCCACATGAAAATAAATGGTCACCACTAGATGGTGCCCATGAGTAGCAAGTCAATGTCATGGTCACCACAAGCGAATTATCGTAGTTCACTTATCCCTATATAATGATAGTGCAACCTAGTAGTAGTAGAGTGAAGTCAGTGATGGATACCTATTGCTGCTGGTTGATTTCCTGTTAGTTACGCCACGAATTGCCATCTTTCTCTTGTGCTTGCCTCAGTATTTCAAGGCGATGCAGTCAACTGCAGCAAGGCTACTCTTGGAGTGGACTTGAGAAATGACAACTTGGTAGTGTTTCTAGAAAGTACGTGCTGCTGTATTTGGTTGAATGAGTTTTCCTGGAACAAGGTTGTACGCGGTGACACCACCTGACTCTTAAGTGATACGCGATTGAACAAAGGTTGGGAATTGCTGGCTTGTTTCTAACCGCTACTAGATCAGCTATTTTAAATGCTTACATTTAACCACTTTGTGCTGTCTATGTGCTGTCAAAAAGAAACAACCTATGCGTATTTCTGGCCATCTGGTGCTTTGGTAATTTCAACATAGGCAAAAACTCTAAAACTGTCATTCGTTTTTTTCATGAAACGTAAGTATCACAATAACATAAGCAACCAGAAAAATTTGCTTAGTTTGTTGATACCCAATGATCTTTGCTTCAAGTGAATTTGAAAGTAAATGTTTGGTTGACGTTTGAAACTAAATGTGAAGTGTACCTTTGAACAAGAAAGTCAGACCTTGTAAGAAATCCACCATGCCTATTGGTTGGCACTGATTTACTCCACTTAAAATTCAACCTCACAAAACGCTTCACCAATTTTTAACCAGGGTTGTGGAGTCGGAGGTAAAATATCCCACTCCGACTTTAGAACATTTCCGACAACCGACTCCGACCTTTCCGAAATCTCTGACTCAGACTCCCGACTCCGACTCCTTGAAAGTTGATTCTATTTGAATAAGAGCTGATGATACCTACTTTGTAGGCGAAACATATACTCTGTAAGATCTTAGTGTCTGATTCTGTGCTGAGAAAGGATTTCCTTCCACAGACAGTGTCCTTAACATAAACAGAATGAAATTTGGCTCTCAAAATCAATGGAAACCGTGGTACACAGCAAGAAATCTCTGTTCCAACAAAAGCTTCAAAAGAAATTGTACCATTTCAACAGAAATTCCCAATTTTGGAGCGTGATGCAAAAAATGATTCAATTGGACATCCCGAGTCGGAGTTGGACAAAAAAATCCGACTCCCAGTGTTGTTGGGAATCCTACTCCGACTCCACCCAAAAACCTCCGAGTCTTCACGACTCCGACTCCGGCTCCGACTCCGTAACCCTGTTTTTAACCACAAAAAATGCCTGATGTNATGGCATTAGTCACAAAAATGCGCCTTTTTGGCTGCAGTAGTGACGTATATTCAAGTAATTTAAACAATAGGCTATCTGCAGATTTTCCAAATAGGGTACTTCTTAGGGAATTATGCCATAGTCTCAGAACCGTGGCCAGATAGACTTCAACAAGGGGACTTTACGTTTGTTGAGAGTGGCTTGACATTCTGCAATTTATTGCAAAACAGCATATGCAATTTGAATTCGTATTGCGGGCAAATAAATTATAGTATTTTCCAATAGTTTCACGCAAATAAACCCGATAGGCTCGTAGTTTACAACTAAAAATTTTTGAGCATTCTTCACAAAAGGTTGTACGTCGTAAGCGTTGTCATTTAATTGACGTCAATTACTTAGGCTTGATTATATAATCAAGTAATCATATAAAGACAATTATCTTTCTGTTATGAAAACACTGTTTCCCAAAACAAATCTGAGGCCGGTTAAAACAGTCCACCGCAATGAGCGTGTTCTTTGAATAGCGCGAATTGATAAACTTTTCCATGAACTTAAGTAAATTTTGCTTGAACAGCATGCGCATCGGGCTTTTCACTCGCCACAATACGTATATGCGTTAACCTTTCTGATTTTTGGACTTGTTAATCTCGTGGTGCGTAGCACAAGTTTTAGCATCTCAAATACATTATAGATTTTAACAAGTAGGCTATAGATTAAAACCTATATAGATGCAACGAGGTCGCCATTCGTAATCCACTAACCGCACTTTTCTGTCGAGGAAGCTTAGCAGTGATTGTAAAACGAATTCTTGAAACTATACTATTATAGTGGATGGATGTACCTTTTGGCATTACGATGTACCTTTTAGCATTACGAATTGGCGTTTGTCGCAACTGTTTTTTCTGCGTGCTGGCTAGTTTGACTCAACTTGTCGCCGCGTCAAGGAAATTCACGTGTTTGCGCTGCAGTGCTTGCACGCAGATCATGCTGATCTCATTATCGTGACGAAAATTTCGTCATTCCAAGTTTGGCCTTGCAGGCGTGGACACCACGTTTTAGTGAGTCGAGTTTCTGGCATCGCTAACTCATGGACCACATTGGCCGTTTTCTGCTGTCGCGCCATCGTCAAAGCTCTTTCTGCTGCTGCTGCTAATCAGAAGGCTTTTGTAAATCTTTTGTAAATAAAGATTTGCGCACCAGGAAATCTGTGAAAAACGAACTGGGTGAGAGATAAACGCCTTGCTTCGGTTTGGCAACTTAAAATGTCAGGCAGTTTTAGTCGGGGGTCAGAAGAGTACTCATACAACGACCAGGTTGCCTTGCTGTTTGTAGCGTTTGGGGAAACCAGCAATTCTACAAGCAACGACAACATTCTTCGCAAGTAACCTCTACACTGGGCAACACCCTAAACACCTACACCAGGGTCTCCAAACGTTTTTGTCCGAGGGCCACGTAAGGTATTGCAGAACAGTTCGAGGGCCGGCCACTGAACGCAGTATGATTGTTTCGGGATACAATGCTACATTCTACCAAATCAACAGATTTTTTTGTTCAAATAGTAGGCCTAATTTTTCATTATTGGCAAAAAATACCGGCCAGGCTGGTGAAATACCGGCCATCTGCCAAGTGGCAGTCAGCATTCAGTGCTCCCACCTTCCTGAATTGGTTGAAGAGGTGATGGAGCCACAGCCAAGTCGAATTGACGGGCTTAAGATCAGAGTCGTATCAACCGCACTTCATACCCCCAATTGTTGGGGTCCACGCTGTCACAGGGGACTCAAAATTCAGTCCTGTAGCCACTTGGCACCGCAGAGAAATCATCGATCCCCAAATTGAAAGATGAAGCGCTATAAATCAGTGGAGTTAGGGGGCCCTTTGAAACAAAAGTGCATTACAATTATTTTGGGCCCCTTGGAAAGCAAGGTATTTTCACATTACAACTGCTGTTGGCGGCGCTCTTTGAAAGCAAAGTAGCCCACTTATACAATGCAGTTGCTGTTGGGCCCCCTGTGAAAGCATGGTAGGCTACTTTGCACATTACAGTTGCAAAGGAGACAAGTGCCTCTCTTTCCTTCCCTTGAACACACCACTGTATATAAGCTTGAGAATCATCTCATGAGAATATGATACCGCTTGAACACGTTCTGCTTCATGCGATATGCGTACCTTCTCACCTGATGTGCGCATGTAAACACTGTAATGTAAAGTTATCTTTATATTACACATTGTAGTATGCGGCAAAATGCCTACTCCCATAACTTGAAGTGAACATTTAAAGATTCATTGCCGTGTTATTGTTACGTAATAAAGACCAAGGGTACAACAATCTGCTAGCAAGTTTTGCAACCTGCCTCTGCTGGCAAAGGAGCAAACTGCGCACTTGCGCTAAACGTGTCGGGGGCCAGGCGGTCACGACTTTGCCCTGATGAGCCTCGCGTTCATTAATCCGGCCTTGTCTACATGCCTTGTTGTATACATCCAGAAGTCAGATTTCCACTTGATCAACCTATTTTTTGTAGTGATTGTTGTAAAAAGAACGTAAGCTACTATGTCTAGCCCAGGCAGTCTTTTCTTATTTTATACTGCATAGCAACAAGATAACTTTGGTGCTTACGACCAATGTTAGACTTTGGGCAGCCTGCTGTTCAGACAGCCAGTTGGAGTTAACTGTGTGGTTAGAAGTCTATTTTGTGGCGTGTCCCAAAACACAGTAGTGCAGTCAATGGCGTAACTAAAAGTTTGAGCCAGGGGGCGCAAAGCTTAGCTGAAGGGGGCCAAGGCCAACTAGCCAAAACTCAGAAATTAAGTAATGATAGTGAATATCTGGATGTCTATACTAGTTAAAAAAAAACGAAAACACCCCTAAAAACGCAAAAAAACAACAACTTAAAAAAACTAAATATCAAAATGTCAACTAGAAAGGGCCTAGTTTCTATATTTAGCTTGTCAGCTTGACAACTCGCCCCCTTGCCCCCCTGTCAGTTACGCCACTAAGTACAATTAGTGGGTTATGGATGCTAACCGTTGCGTCCACGTCGGCCTTAGTCTATATTTTTGAACATTTGTAGGCGATTTGAGGTACAAATATTATTAATCTAAACATGTGCCATGCACCCAGAGATTAACAGTCCAGACATAAGCAAGGTTTGTGCATGTGTATTTCGGCCAGGAAAAAAGCCCAATGCTCACGCTTTATAAGCATATTTCACTTAGGTTCAGAAGGACACACAGGGGTAGTTCAGCATGCTGGATTTGATATTTGCTTTGAGTAATCATTTTATCGATTTGCTCACTCCAAAACCACATTTCCAAGTTTTTACGCTAGGGTAGTGGTTCCCAACCGAAGTGCCGCGGCACCCTAAGTTGCCGTTTACAATATTCAGGAGTTCCGCGAGTTAGGACGTTTTTCAATACATCATTAAAAACACATTTTAAAAATGTCATCAAGCCTTAAAGCAAATTGCTATGGGTTAGCCACTGGTGCCGCAAATTTCATTTTTTTCTGTAGGGTGCCGCAATCCTAAATAGGTTGGGAAACGCCGGGCTGAAAAGTGTTGAAATTACTTTTAAAAACTAATTTTTAATCAACAGTTTGCCTCCTCAGAAGGTGCGAGCCGAGGTCCGGAGCCCCCAGCCCACATCCCACCCGCTTGCTACGCCACTGGTCGACTGCAAATGAAATTTGGAAGACCGGAAGTTATGAGAGCATAAACGTTTATGTTGCATTTTATCTGAAATAACGCATAAAAATGTATTTTTTAAGCGCGTGGGTGTACCAACATATTCATGCAAGCATGTTTTATCGGAAATAACACATCTTTTACCTGAAATAACACACAAACTATGTCACATAACAGCGTGGCGGTGTCAGTATATTATTGCAAGCACGTTATGCCACTTTCACATCTTGTAGCCTTCTACACTCTTATTTTTGTTTGAAACGTCATTGCGCGCATGACAGTTTGTTGTAGTTAGTTGGTTTTCCTTTTCTGTGTAAAGTGTGTGGCTGGCGTGCAAACGTTTCAATTAGCTTCCTGGTCACTTTGCTGTTTTTTTCGACGCAGTTCCAGTTATTTTCTATTCCACCTTGCTGTCTACTGTCTGGATTCATTTATGAAAAACACGTTGTCTAATTTTTTTTAGATATAAATTCAACAAGGAATAAATACAATATATCTGTTAATACAAATATATCTTTCGGTTATTGCAGTGCTCACATGCGTTCATCACGTGAAAAAAATGCGAATAACAGATGCAACAAAACGTGGCATCTATAATTTGTAGGATGTTACGAATACAAAGCTTGAAATCCTATCTAATCTCAAATGTTCAATTTGGCCACAGCTGAAATTCTTAGGGAAAACGCATCTCATTTGAAGGTCGTACCCCCGCACATGACGTTGCCTGATTCAGTTATACCGTACCAACACCGTCTGCTTGTTACCGTAAAGCGAGTAGTATACTCCTGCCCCCAAATGCACGTTCAGTCAAATGCAACGCTATCGCTGTGCAGGATAGGAAGCCTCTTTCATGTGTGAGGCGTTCGCTGCGTTTCCACCAAACGTGTGCGCAAGTCTTCAAAGCTGATTGATGCCAGACGCGGGGCGAACGCAAATCGAAGGCCATGCGACCTTGTTTCGCGTGGATGCCTGTGCAAATATTCGCGATGACGCATCATTTGCAGTTAGCATGTTGTGTCTCTGAGGATGTTTTAATGGCATGAAACGTTTTGAACTGTTGTTGTGAGAGTGTATGAATATACTTTCCGTATTAAAAGTTAAGATTTTTCTAAATTGTGAATTATAACCCTTCACAGCTAAGAATCAAACATCAAGATGTCAACAGAGTATATATTGTATTTTGCCTGCTAGGCAGACATCATCAGCTCTGCGAAGTGCATGATTATCAATAGAATTCAAAGAAAACCCGCAAAAAATGAAGCTACCAACAACGAGAGACTAATCAGGGTTCCCCTACAGGAATTTCTGATAAACCCAGATCGCACTTGAGAAAAACTCCTTTTTTCACACAAAAAAACAGAAATGTTACTTTACAAAAAGACATATTGTTGTAATTAGATGAGTTGAAATGATGATTAATATACTAATTTTATTATGCAGTACTTGGTCTTCCAAATTTTCTTCTGCAGCGTTAAAACTTGGGTAGTGTTTCTGTTGCCCAAGATGTTTTTCATAACGCTGGTGACATATTCCATTGATGACATCTCTTACTAATTCAGGTTTGGATATCCATTCATAAGGGTCATCCTGCATCCTCGACAATGCTTACTTTGCCAACAAGCTTTCCGTAAAAGTGTCTGTTTTAGCGATATTGCTTAGGTATTATATGATTAACGAGTGCAAATATTGTTTCTGCTGATGCAGAAGAGTTTGGAAAAACCGTAAATTGGATGAAAAATCAGAAAGCATTCCAACACTTCCGTTATCTAAACCGTCTTTGATGTTACGCAAAGAAAACCAGAAACCAGGAATAGTTTTAGTTGACATGGAGAAATCCTTAAAACTGCCGAAATTTCTATTAATCGTCCAAAAAATCTAGCTGATCTACAGGCACAGTACAGGGAAAATGCCGACCATATTAATTATTGAACCATTATGATATTTTGTGAGATCTTGAGCTGCAGCTGGGTTTAACATTCTGAAACTGTCAACATTTTTCTCTAATGGAATTTATTTCAATTTGCTTGCATAAGGAAACCACCAAATATGAACAATTAGTTTAAACCTAATTTCATCAATTTCTTCAATTGGCATCTGAGACAATAACCATCTTCCACCCAAATGCAAATCTTTCAATGATTGTTTACATAACTCTTGTATTTTATTTATATAACTGTTTGTTGTACGCGCAACAGGACGACTTTGTCTGATCACATGCAGCTGCATGGCTTACTGCACGGTATCGCATGTGACCTAACTGATATTGAAACTGGTATGAGTGAATGTAACCGAATGAAAATGGTTGTTTTCATCCGGTATGCGTACTTTTTTCACCTGATGAGTGCATGTAAACGCTGCAATAACGGGAACATATTTTTATGTTGATAGATATATTCTAGTTATTTATTGCTGAATTTATAACTTAAAAAAACAGATCCAACGGCATATTTCACAATTAACGTTCGACACCCAAGTAGAAACGAAAAAAACAAAGCTTGGTGGAAGAACCCTGCAAAAGGAGCCCTGAATCTAATTGAAAAGGTTGTGACCACAGCTGTCCAGCTTACATAGAAAAGGAAAAGGTCACAAAAAAACAACGAAGCAAAATAATCTATCAAAAGTGCAGTGAATTAAAAAACAAGAATAACAGTGTGGCAGGCTAAAGGATGCGTAAGTGACATAACGTGTTTGCAATAATATATTGACACCGCCACGTGGTTACGTAACATAGTTTGCTTGTTATTTCAAGTAACATGTCGCAACAAAAACACTTGGCTACGCTCTGATAAATTTCGCTCTTTCGAAATTCATTAGCGGTCACCAAACCCGAACCCTGAAAAACCTTGTCAATGAAAAGTACAAATTGAAATTTGCTTCATTAGGTCGTGTGAAATTTCAAATTTATATAGGAAGTACAGGGCACAAATAAGAGTCTAATCACATTCAAGGAAAATTTTAATGTTAAACACAATTAGAGAAGGTCATTTGGTTTATTACACAAGGCAAGCAATTTGTGATTAAACGTCATTCTGTTGCTATCACACTTTAATGGGTAGCATTATCGGAAATAATCATACCGTTTTTGCATGTGAGGGTTTTCTGTACTTTAGCGAAAAAGTACAGGAGACGAGGAGAGCTAGCCTATTTATCAAGTTTCGTGTTTGTTTGCTACAGGAAATGATTTTGCTTTACACAGTTTTTCTAAATGTTGTTGTTGGACGCATGCAATGCGACAGATTTATCGACAATTGGGGGCATGCCGAAGTCGGAGCGGTTAAAGCGAACGCACTTGCCCAAGGAGCACTACCGCTCTCTTTCTTGCAGAGGCAAGTTACGAAACTGCCAAGTGGATGGTTTTATCGTTTGTCTTTATTACGTAACAAGAAAATGGCAACAAACCTTCAAAGGTTAACTTTAAATAATGGTAGAAGGCGTTTTGCCACATGTGACTGCTGAACGCAGACATCTTGGCAGGTAATGCAGTGAGACGGTGACTACTGATAATTGCTCTCACTTTTAGGGATTTTGTCCGTAGATTGGAACTTTTAACCCTTTTTAGGTATTTTGTAGGGATTTCGCAAAAGTATGAAAATGTATGAAATGAACTATTTCAGTTCATTTTGCAAATCATATTTGATTCTATTTTTAACATTTATCATTGGCACTCCGATTTTATACTCCACCACCACAGATTTAGGTATTTTTAGGGATTTTTGAATGCTGTTCTAGGGATTTTTGGAGTTGCATTTGTGAGAGCCCTGCTACTGATAGTTGGGAAGGCACATAGTTTTATACTGTGGGAAAAAAGCATTGGTGAATCTGTTGCAATGCTTCCACAACTTTGAACGACCAATTGTTATTGTGAGACTGTGAGTGTGAAGAATGTGCCTGAACTGAGTGAATAGCTTAATCAAACTACTCTTATGTTGGCTTCTTTTCACCAGTGGCGCAACTACAGTGGTTTGAACCAGGGGAAACTTAGCTGAAACGGTCCCACTAGCCAACGATCAGAAAAATCTTGAGGAATGATGGTGAATCCGGATTTGGATGGCTATACAAAAACCCTACATATCCGGAAAATAGTCAGATAACGCAAAAAAACAACAACCTACTGAAAACCAAATGAATACTAAAACCAAAATATATGCTAAGTTGGGGCCAAGTTTTTACAGTTATAGCATGCCAGGGGGGAGATTCGTCCCTCTGGCCCCCATCACTTTCGCCACTGCTTTTCGCTAGTATAAAACTAGGTGGCTTGATAGAATAGGCCTAGGTCTATGCAAGCTTTTGGGAATACGTCTTAAAGCTGACTTCTGAGTGAGTGCTCTTTGCAAAGTTATATTTGTTGTGGTGACTTTTCATAAGTTATTGCACATTACTCAATTTTTGAAGCCTGCATGGTATTTTAACTTTAGTAAGCTGTCCGCTAGTCTTGCCAACATAGTCTACTTTACCAATTTATGTATGATCAGCGTTCCCAGTGAAAAAATCAGCAAAGACATGCAAGGTATTATTGAAAGGGTGGTTGATCGCTTCGGACGAGATCCCAATTGTTTGCAGTTTTTGTTTCTGAGTAACGCTGATAAGTCTTGCTAGGTAAAACAAAGTTATAATTTGGGGACTTGTGGTTTTGTTAAAGGCCATAGTCCATGGCAATACTTCTGTGAAAAGAAGTAGGCCAACTCTGCTTTGAAAATCATCGTAATACTGTATACCAAGCTATTGCTGCCAACGAAGCGCATTTTTGTGGCTGTTATCGTAGCATTTTGTTTGTGGTGTAGTCGTGCAGAAATGCTTAAGCGTTTCTTGAACGTATATTTGCATTGCATCGTCAGCAACCTGACAAGGATCAGTGATATGCCGCCCTTCCTGGATATATTTCTGCGGACGCCCATGCATCGAAGTGTCACCATCAGTTCGTTANAGTTACGAATGTAATTTCTGGAAGCAGTATTATTGATGCTTGACAAGCCAAGAATTGCACACCATTCTGTAAATAACAAAAAGAACGTANTTTGCTCAAACCTCTTAATAACCAAAAAAATGAGCTCAACTTTAAAAAGGCTTTTTGGAAACGTTTTTATCCTTGAACCTGAGTGCCGACGAGGGCTCCCGAAGCAAGGAGGTTTGGCATCGGTCTCAACTCCTGGTAAAATTGCTCTGAAAGACCATATATCAAAGGCGCAGCCAGCGGTCTGTTTGGTTGTCATGACCAGGGCTGTTGAGTCGGAGTCGGAAGGATTTTTAACCTGAGGAGTCGGAGTCGTAGAAAATTTTAACGACTTCGACTCCGACTCCGGGCAGACCTTTTGCTCATCAGTTGTGACTGTTTGTGCCACAAACGTGCGTAAGCGTCACACTTGGCAATTTAAGCAGCTTGACGCTTCAACAAGAGATGATCATGGCCATTCAG
>JGI24158J21664_10008777_pt1 | contig 13466 bp, 7 predicted proteins | sample Ectturendosymbi3_FD_21664 | JGI IMG/M metagenome (IMG submission 21664) | reverse complement strand
GACAAACCCATGCCAAAAGAACGATTTTTAGAAAAAGTTACAAGCAAAATTCAAATATACAGGGCCGGCCTTAAGCCGATGCAACTGCATTGGGCCCCGCGCCATGGTGGTTGGACAGGTAGATCATTTTTGCCTGATGCTCCTTACGCTCGAGAATTGCAGAAAGGCTTTTAAATGTCATCGTTACCAAATGATTATCGCGTTTAAATGAACGATAAGTTTCCTCTAATTCGATAAATATCGAACGTTATCAAACGTGCCCAATTCTCATGTTATAGCGTTGTACCTGCGTTCCACAATGTGCCAATCTTTATGGATATAATTTAGTTGTTACTAGTGCCGGTTAAGACTACAGTAGACCTACAGCTACTGCAAACAAGGTGTATATTGATTCAAGTCGCAGTGAACAGGTCAAGACGAGTGTCTGTCGTATTGATTTTGATGGCAATTCTGCTTACGTAACGTTGTTCAGTTCTCGAAAGATTCTTCCTTTTTTTGAAAGTTTGTGGTTGGTTGCGGGTCATCTGCATTTTAACAAGGGCTTGCAGTTTTGGTTCATGGAAATTTTTGACATAGACAAGATCAGTGGTTCTAACCTTTTCTCTACCACACTTCCCTAAGTAATTGTCCTGTATTTCAAGCCACCCTGACTTCAAATTAGTAAATTGGAGGAACACTTTCCCGTTCAAGAGCTTTCCATGTTGTTGTAGAGTGCGCATAAGGACTCATTTCCCAATGGAAATTTATTGACGCCCCACTGGGGAGGCGCGGCCCCGGTTTAGAGCCACTGGACTAGATATTCTAATATTTTGCCAAAGTAAAATTGGTTGTACCACATTGAAACTAACGACAAAAGGTTGCTTCTGTGGAGGCAAAACGTCTCATCCAAACCAGGGCAAAATTTTGTGAAGTGTTCGCACTTAAAATTTGTCTCCTTGTCTTTGTAAACAAAATTGTTCCGCGTTATTTGTCGATCGTGCAAGTACTTTTATCATTTGCCGCCGCATCAAACATTTATTGTGATTTGCTTATCTGCGAGAGCAAATCGGTAGAAAAACCACCACTTCAAAGTCCAGTTCATAAACGTAAAGGACACTTAAAGCTGCTCTGCAGCTTAACCAGGAAAGTCAAAAACTGTGAGTCATCCGGCACACTCGTTTCTGTTTGTCAATTTATGCTTCTATTGCATCAGTCAACCATGCGCATTGTATAAGCCGTTTGATAAGTGTTTCTACATTTGTGACGTGGTAGTTGTAAAATCTTTCTACACTACATTTCTAATACAGAAAAAACATTTTGCATTCCAAGTCCATGCATAATGAAGCATAATAATGAACAACTACAAAATTGGGGTTTGGGGGAACTTTGGGCAGATGCATGGGTTACTCTTTTGTGAAGTCTGTTTCGTCATAAAGCGGATAGCTGATCATGCGCCTAGACGTTACTTTTCATCAAGAGCACGTCTGCGATTGTGGTTACCGGAAGGGAGATAAATAATCAGTTAATGTTAACAATTTTCTCCAAGTCAGTTGTTCTTCGAACGAAAATGCCGTTCAACAAGAGCGAAGTAATTGCATTTAAGTTCAATCTGCTTGTCAATTCGGTTTGACTGACGTAACTTTGCACTTGCGCTCGCCGCACCATTGCAGAGCTTCCGTTACAACTTTCGGTTTGATTAAGAGTGGTAGCGGTACATTGTCTAATGTCCACCACAGCAGCATGTCATTAGCCATAAACATGACCGTAGCTGGGAGACACATGAGCTATGCCCACTCCCCATAAAAGAAAGTGTTGTGTTATCATGGGGGTTCCCAACCTTTCTCTGAACATGTATCCCTTCAGCATTCCGATAGATGAGTATGTGCCCTAAAATTTGTTGCGGAAAAAGGTCCGAGTAAAATAACAAAAGTCCGCCGAATTTTTCATAGAACTTCTATATTCTAGAAAATATATAGATATATTTTTCCCTTGTATCCTTACCTTAAATGTAACCAGGCCCGTAACCAGCTTGGGACACTACGGGGATCGAAGAGTTTTCTGAGAGGGGTTCACATTTTTTAAACTATGTCCAACACATTTTTCCAGGGGGGGCGAAAAATTTTCCAAGGGGGGCGAAGCCCCCTGCGCCCCCATAGTTACGGGCCTGAATGTACCTATTGAGATAGGCAAATGCACCCCAGGTTGGGAACCCCTGCGTTATCATGTAGCCTGCATACAGATCAACTCCAATAATTTGCCGTCTTTTTTGACATGCATGCAGTTATTTTTCTAAAATATCTTCATCAAAAAGGTCATAACACGGTTGACTGTGCACGATGACGTAATAACACCACTGCTCAGAGGGGCCCCGCGTCTAGGTCTTGCATTGGACCCCACGCCTGCTGGGGCCGGCCCTGACTACACCTATATATATTCTGTAATCCTGTTAAGAACTCACATACAGTTGATTTTGCGATATTAAGAAGGGTTCCCGCAGTCGTCGCAAACAAATGACCACCGCTGCGTCTTTCAGCAAAATAGTTTGTATCATCATGAGTCATCAGAAATACGGGATTGAACCCATAGTCCTCGATTTGTCACAAATTAAAGCTGACAAGTAATGGATGGTTGTTTTCAATCTCGTTCTCAAGTCAAAAGTTGTTAAATATTTTTGAGTTCTACAATAGGATCGGTCATCCTTTGACAAGCAAAAGTTTAGTTTTGTGTAAGCTAAGTAATTGCACTTAGTTTACACAGAGGAAAAGGATTCTGATACGTACGAGTTAAGTGCCTTAGACATATTGGAAGTGTACTCAGAAAATTAAACGTGATAGCAAAATAAGAGCTGAATTCAAGCAGGAATACAGTATATCTGAAAGGGGAAGAAACGCTTGGAAGTGTTGAGAAATCTCCTTTGTTTTGTGTCGGTCGTTTTCCGTTGACAACACTAAAAATAAATTGTGAAATTTCCTCGGCATCTAAAAATAAATCATTTTGCCTATTATTAGATTCAAAATGGTGAATAAGGCAGTACCCGGCTGAAACGAAGTAAAAAATAAAACATCAAAGAAACGTAAAGGATTACAAAATATTGATTAACACAAAACTTCCGGCATGATCTTCTTTCCAAGGTTGGATGCACATCTAAAAACAAGTTTGTAGCAGTGCGTGCAAATTGAATGTTTTCAACAAACCTTAATGCAGCAATTTTGTCAACTGTGCTTGTTTTTCAGGTTAGACGAAGAAGCAGCAGCAGAACATGCCAAGCAAGAACCAAAACCATTGGTTAAAGACAAAATCAAAAATCAGATTAAATTTCCTCATCTTCTGAATAAAAACGTAGAGCACATGTCCAAACCTTTTTGCTATGACGAGACCCAGAGTACTCCGAAAAACTTATTTCCTGCGTATTTTAAATCGGCCAATAGCAAAACTGAGCATGGCTACGATGCATACGCTCGAAAACCTCGTAAAAAGCACACAACGACTGAAAACGATGGCGGTAGTTCTCCACTGAGAAACGAGCCTAATGTCAAGCGGAAGTTGAAATGCAGACGCCAAGTTGACGAGCCTTTGCACGAAAGTAAGGATGGGAAAGAAAGCAACAAGGTCGAACCGGTGGAAAGATTTGAAAGTGGTGACAACGCTAATCGCAGACATCGTAAAAGACACAGCAAAAAACATTTTCAAGGCCCCGAACACTTGAGCGCCGAAGATCATGACAAGTCGGATGCAAAGGACTTGCTGATCGACGCTTCTGCAAGCAGTTACCACCATATCTCGCTAAAGACTTCTAGCAGCCAAACAGTAGAGACTTCCGTTAGCAGCAAAGCAACAAAACTCGCAACCAGTTCTGCTTTAGCAAAAAGTGACAAAAACAGTGCAAGAAAAAAGGAAATGCAGCAAGAACAAGAAAACTGTAAAAACACTGGCTCAAACTTACACTCAAAACCTCACATTGGTGTCATTCCTCTGAAGATTGCCCCAAGCAAACTCAGCCAAGTGGTTGCAAAGCAATCTCGAGCAATAATCACGAAAAAAGTGCCTAAATTAAAACCAGTAAGAAGCCCAGGTTGTTCGAGCTCCCAACAAACGTCGAGATGCTCTCAAAAGCAAGCGGCGACAAGCAGTAGACCGAGCACGGAACAGTGGTCGCAAAAAAGTACGGGCCAAAAAGAAATTTTACGGCAAAGTAAGAGCAGCATCAGTCATCGCAAAGTTCTGCGGCCAACGCAACACGTACTTGTGTAAGTACAAGTTTGTGTCCAATGGGTTGCAACACTTTGCACTTGAGGTAAATTCTATCTCTGCAAAAATTCAATTCAGGATATTGCAAACTACGCAAAAATGTTAGCAGTGCACATAACACTAGATTGCCTTGGAAACTCTCTATCACTGGAGCGGGTCACTGCGTTTGGCAAACCACATTTTATTGAAATTTGACAGATGGATGCGGTGAATTTAGACGTAGTGCTAAAAGTTGTTTTATCTTGAATTAAGAGCATGTTTGATGTCATTAAAGTGCGCAGAAGACAAAAAGAATGACTAAAATTTTGTCATAACGACTCTGGCCTAAAACTGATCGCTTTCGTTTCAATGCGAATCAAAATTTGCGTTTGAAGCAAATATTTATACCTGAAACACTCATTTACTTCCTCAAAATAGCAAATCTTGAATATTTGAAATGAAGATGTAGTTTGTCTGAAACGGTGTTTCTCAAACTTTTTTATTTCATCGCATCCTTTTGAACTTTCGACACGTCATTTTCTCCCCTCAAGGCTGATAAAGCAAACACAAGGTAGTAAATTTAAAGAGAAAATATAAAATATTTGAAACAAGCCATTAAATAACTGAACCAAACAATTGTATTACGACGTTATTATTACGTTCAGAACTCTTTTGAAAATAATCCATACTTTAGCCGGGCACATAGACGATCCAGAGTAAATATTTAACAAATAAATTGCTTTAGCAACAACCTTCAACGATTATCATAGTAAATAAAAGTTTGCAAGAAATAAGCAACTCGTAATAGTAGGCTACTGAAGTCGACTCAGTGATCGATTAATGATTGAGAGTTTTCGTCCCCTTGTGTTGTTTTTCTTCCCTATCGCCCCCTTTGTTTTTTGTCCCCTTGTCCCTCAAAATCGCCCCCAAAGGGGCGATTTCGCCCACTTTGAACCACTGGTCTAAAATTTCTGGAATTAGTTAATGAAATTTTAGTCCTTGTCGAGACCTTCATCAGCAGTTTTATGAGTTTGCTGATGATTGTTGCGGTAAAAATAAATGAAAAATTTCAGAAGCAAGAATTCTTTAACCGCCGCAGTGCAAGTCTATTGCTGACACGATTTTCAACGTGTGGTTTTTAGGTTGAATAACGAACGCGAATGTGCGAGATACCAGCAAATCGTGTCTGTTTACCTCGACGAAAAGTGGCATAGAGCAAGAAAGCAGAAGTTCTTCGCCATGCTGGAAAGATTTCAACTGAAGAGCAAAATTGAACAGCTTAGCAGGAGCCGAGTCCGTGCCAGAGAGCTTTACAGAGCCATATTGAGGTAACTTTCATCGTTTTGTAAGTTGCACGTATGCTTCCCAACAGGTTCCGGCTGCAAAACCGTAAATGTACGCCTATACAACCAATCGACTGGAAATTTTCGGTTATAAATGCTGATAACCTTGTAAACGTATCCCAGAACTTACTGTCTATGACCCTATTATGACTATTGTGACCGAGATTCTGCCATGGGAAATTAATGACAAATTAAAAAATATTTAGCACTAAAACCTCAAATATGGTAATTTCCCCAGTCATTTTCCTTACTTCTGAAAAACAAAAAAATTCTACCTATTTTTAGACAAACATATATGTCGTCAATTCACTTCTTCTTCATCGTTTGAGCGAGGTCTTATCCACTGCCAGGCCGCACTATAGTAGACAATGGCCTATGTGAAGGGGTCAGGAGGTCGAACCGCCCCCCCGCAAGCTAAATGTAAAACTGGGACCCTTTAGCTGACATTTTGATATTTAGTATTCTTTTGGTTTTCAGTAGGTCGTTGTTTTTTGCATTTTTCGGGGTGTTTTCGTTTTTATAGCTAGCATAGACATCCACGACATTCAGATTCACAATCATTTTTAACTTTGTTTTCTGTGTGCTAGCTACTGGGCCCCCTTCAACCGTTTTCCCCCTAGTTCAAACCTACAGTTACGCCACTGACTATAGATCTCGGGACAGGTGTTGAGCAGCCATTCGATTGTCTCGTCATTCAGCACCGTCAGACCATACTCGCCATAGGGGGTCGATGGATTGGACAGTGAAGGACAGCATGGTGGACGGTCTGTTCTTCTGCGCCACACTCAATTCGCGCGTCAATTCACTACCAAAACTATACGGATAAGAACCAACGATCATGCAAGTTGTTACCGAAATTATAAGGCATGCAATAAGCACTTGGAAAAGGACTCAGACCGCGGAGTGCTGTTCAATACCTTTTTGACTAAAGGTGTTTTGATCTACAGCTCAAATTTCCTTTTCTGTACTACTGAGGTTTAGCCAAATATATTTCGCTTAAACTATTTTGAATCGCGCTCAACAGAGAGAGGGAAACGATATATGTACTGTACATTGTGTTGAAATGAATACAGCAATGTAAAAACAAATAAGGTGGAGAACCGAATAAGTGATTGCGATCAGCGACATGCTTTATCTTTCTGATGGTTGTTTGGTCAGGAAAAAATCAAAAACTTTTGTAAAGACAGACAGAGTAAGGGGTTCATGTACTGCAGGGGTCACTAACGTGTTACCCGCGGACACCATGTCGCCCGCAAGGACCAAGCAGGTCGCCCACTGGCCTGTTCTAAAAATAACAGTAGCATGATCAATATCTTCACATTAACGAATATCAATACTAAAATAATTGAAGGTAAATTGAACAAAATTTCTATTTCAGATGTGTGTATCAAACTAGTAGCACTTCGCAGTAAATTGGTACTCAGGAAGTAGCTCGCGGTTTCAAAAAGGTTGGTGACCCCTGATGTACTGTACTGTGTTTGTTTTTCGTCTTTTGCCAAACGTTCATATAGGAGTATACGGTTTCTTTCAATTCGCAACCTGTTAAACAGGATGCTGCAATTAGTGCAATGCAAAGTTCCGGTTTGGTGTTATGAGTCGCTTTGGGTATGTAGTACGGCAAAAATGATGTTCTTTTGTTACTCTCACGAGCAACGACTGCTCATGCCTCTGCATGCTCCTCCTCGTACTCTCAAAACTATGGGCTTCATCAGAGCTGTAAGGTGGAGTGCACAAAACGCTGAATCCCACTGCTCGCACGTGCGGATCACTGTTACAGTAAAACACATCAATTTTCATGAATTTTATGTGTGGGTTAGCGCGCGATTGATGTCTTGTTTAAATTGCTTAGCGTTACAAAGACAAGCATTTTATTCCACATTACTGCTCTTTGAAAAAGGTAAAAATCTTTTTAATTCTACTGGGCAATATACATGCAGCCTCACCCTTACCCAAAACTCCGTTGATATGTTCTTGCCCGGAGCAAAAAAAAAGTTTGGCCAAAAACGAAAGTACTTCATGAAATGAGTTTCAATGTGTTTTTACTGCTGATTGGTGGAGGATGTATCCTCTCCAGCCCTCATTGGCCCCTGCATACATACCTTGGCCCATGCATGCATACCCAGCTAAATGTAATTTCGGCATAAATCGTCTGTTGACTATTACCGTATGACTGCTGTCAGTGATGGCACTGAGCAGAGATGAGCATTGGACTGGACCTGGATTGGTCTGGATCCGGACTATGACGAATTTTATTGATTTTGGACTGAATCCGGACTGTAAAATGCTACATAAATTTAAGATCAGGACAGGATTTGGACTGAGTTAATTGAAAAGAATTGCCTAATTTTTGTCATTAAAAATCTGTATTTTGTTAATTTTTTGGACTTTGTTTGGACTTGGATTTAAATTTCCTAAACTTTTGGACTATGGTTTGACTTGGACTGAGTTTTAAAAACTCAGGACTGGATCTGGATCGCAAAATATGAGAGTCCGTTCATCTCTGGCGCAGAGCTCAGTCTTCTCACTACCCAAGTTTTCAGGTTTCAACATCAAATTTTACCAGATAAAATTAATGTCAAAAGCTTCGATCTAAAAGTTATGTTTGCATAACGAGACGAAAATCTATTTTAGATTAAACAGAAAACAAAATGCGCAAGTAAAATAGGGTGTAAGGCCTTGAGATAACGATGGGAGTGCTTCATTTCTCTCTCTCTCTCTCGAGTCACTCAACATACATTTGCATGTCCCTCTCAGGCAAGTTCCCATCAGATCCATGAAGCATGTGTTAATAACCTTACAATACGAAGAAGTATCCCGTTACAGCATTTTAATAAATGCAATTTTTGTAATTTAACTCTTTGGATGCCCCCTGCCTTGGATGCACGGGGCCGTCGCCCCGTTCACCCCTCTTTCTTTGCACGACCCTGCGTTAAACTCAGGTAAATATGAAGGATTACGAATTCAATGCCTTCAGCATCGGCACAAAGTGGCAATGAGAAACGCGTAGCAGTNACGGAATAAATATCTTTTGGATTGGTCACCACTGTCGTTACTTTACAAGAAATGAGGCTAAATTTATAATTCCTCGACAAGACCCTAAGTTTCGAGTTATGCCCTCGCAACCTTTCACAAGATTTAAAACTAAAAAATGTAGATAGGTGAGTGCGTCATTGAAATTATTGCACAATAGCAAATAGCAGTTTATCACAAATCTCTATCAATAGGATGCGTGTGGTCCAGGCGTTTCTGACGCTTTCCTTCCTTTGTCGATACCAGTGTTAGCGGTAGCACGTCCGTGACCACCGTCCAGTTTTTCGTCTGCCTATCGATTTCTGCTTTGAGATTAGACTTGCTTTCATAATAGAAAATGTACTCTCACACCCGTATGTGCTTCCAAACACGAAGTGCATTTTTAGTGCGAACTCTTTCACTGTGGGAAATCTATCTTTGCTGACTAATTTCAAGAAGCTCTGCAGTGTAGTCCAGGGTCTACAAATTCTTTTTTAGAGAGCGACACAAGCTATTACACAACAGGTCGAGGGCGGACTTACATTTGTTACATTCTACCAAACAGCGGTGTAGTGGGGCGGGTACACGTAGGAACGGCGTTCCCCTTTTTCATGACTTCATTAAATAGCCTACTGCTTTAAAATGAGTTTGGAGCTGTTTTAAAATGGCTAGTTTTTTTGGGTGCCCAGTGCGTTCCCATACCTCTTTCGTTAGCACTACATCCCTGCTACCAAATCAATAAATTTTTCGTAAATATATTATTTCTTCATTATTGACAAAATGTCCTGCGGGCCGGAAGAAATGGCTTCGCGGGCCGGATTTGGCCTGCGGCCGTAGTTTAGAGACCCCTGGTCTAGCGTAACGCCGTTAATATTGTGCATTTTTATTAAAAGGTGTTATGTCCGTTCTAATGAAAATGACCTACTGCAACATACGCACAACATTAAATCAATACTGAGAAAGCTTGCGGGCCTCAAAAATTCTGTCCGCGGCTCACATGCGGCTGGTGGGCTTGTAGTTGGACCACACTGATATAAAGGATAGCTGTACACAAGGTCTTCTCAGAAGATTTAACTTCTTCAGTGAAATCAAAGTTAATCAATTGTAAAATTCCTCCAAGCCTTGTCAAGCTTCTTCTCCAAGCCCTGCATCTATATTGCAATCTTCTTCATTGAACTACAGAGCAAAACTTCCTTTGAAATTTAAAAACCTGCGATTTCATAACACACTGAAGGTTGTAGTCACCTTTGTTGGTAACGCAGGCAAAATGAGCAACTACGCCATGTTCGTGAAAAGCATTTTGTGGAGAAACAGAAACGAATTGCCAATCAACATGTCAAGTGGAAATTTATCATTGAAAATAGCGACGATAGGACAAAGTTTGGTCTTCCTAACAAGCTTAAGGTAAGTACACTTAATACCCTCAAACTCAGCTCCGACCTTACTATAGATTTCAACACCTTGGGTATTTCATGGAATTAAGAAAAAAATCAAGATGTGGAACATCGATTCAACTTTTGCTAAAGAAAATTATCATGAAAAACATGGACTGCAACTTGTAAAGCGGCATTTGTCCAGAAGTAAATCAATATTTTGTGTTACTTTATTAAGAAAACCCTGCTATACACCAAAAAGAAAAGGTTAAATGTCTTAATTGACAATAACGAAATCGGCCTCACCGAAAGCTACGGTAGGTAGTTCACATGTTACGTAAGTAGTATAGTGCCTCAAACAAGTACTGAGTAAGAACAATTTGTAACGTGTTTCTGTTACCAGACTAATGTTGCAACCCTATAACATTCCATCACGGAGAATGCTTGAAATTCCAACTGCAGCCCTTTGAAAGTTTTGCGTTATGAGTTGGCTGTCTTGGCCCAAAATTGGTTATTCACATCCATTTTCAAATTGGCCATGAACATCTAATATTTTCAAGCGTTTGGTCTGGCACTGCATTGCCACCATCTCATTGTTGGACATCTCGTGAATACGGCGCCATCCAGAGGTGTAGTGGGGTGGGAACGCATGGGAACGGTCTTCCCACACCTTATGTGCACTGAAACAGGAAGATCCAGTGCGGAAATTCTGTAGGCGAATGCTTAGTTTATTCGAACTATTTGGTGCAGTCTTCCTTTCACTTGGTGTGGGAACAGCGCTCCCACATCTCTTTTGTTAGCACTACACCGCTGGCGCCATCTCCTACAACGATTTACTCTCTTTTTGACACTCTATTGACTGAATTGAGTGTTGCTTTTCTTTATATTTTTATGGAATGGTATATTGTTTCTTCTTTTTTGACATATGTGTGATTTCATAGGTATTTAATGAGGTGTTTTGAGAAACACCTTTTTAAATAATTTTTTAAACATTAATAAAATCTCCAAGTTTGCTGGAAGCTTTCGAGGAATCAGCCGGATGGGCTCTGGTTTCATATTTTTTGCGATGCTTCAAACTTGCACATATCTGCATTGAAGTAACTGGTCTCCACACAGGTGAAGAGTTTGAATCAATCAACAAATTTTTAAAGTTTGCTTTGAATCAGATCAGCAAAGTTTTCAACGCCGCTTCTATTCGAATAAGGTTGTAAGACTGACGATGCGTAGTGTTACGTGAAATCGATTTCCTATTAAAATTTTGCTGACTGATTGGACAAGCCTGCTGATTCAAACTCTTCACCTGTGTGGAGACTAGTTAAACACTCATAAACAACTTTTTCAAACATGTTGTTTTTGATACGTGAACAAAATCCAAATCACAGTGAGTACTGAGTAGGGTGATCAAAATTTTTTTCCAAACCAAGACGTTGCACAATCTAGTTGGTAAAGCTTTCAAATAACGATGGCTGCAATTTAAAAGGCGTCCGGAAAAAGTTAGGTTTGCAAAATATAAAACGAAGAGCAGAAAGCTATTTGTAATATTCCTTGAACAAAAATCCCTGCCGTTCTTATCCATCATTGCGTTTCATAACCCTTACTTTTTCCCCTTACATGCAGCCGTTTTGGTTTTACGAAACAATCAAACAACAGACAGGGACACTACCCTAAAATACCTGACTGTCGCGGTCAAACCGGGGCGTGTTCGCCCTGAAAAGCAGCTACATATTTATTGAACGGGTGTCCGCAAAGATCCATCCATGAGGAGTAGAACAACAACATGGGTTATGAAACAGAAGAGACCAAAATACCGTCCGCCCTTAAAGGGTTAAAAAAAGAAAAGTAGTAGCGTAATACACAGCCTCTCCTTTTGAAGTGTCATGAATTGCTACATGTTTGCTCATGCACTAGACACAATGCAATGCCTCCCTCACATAAATATTTCCCCCACAAGCGATTTCCCGTGGCACCTCCAGTTTCTGCAAAAGTTGCTGGGCAAATGGTGCGACCGGTTTTTCCATCGGTCGAACCTGGGTAGTTGCTACCATGAAATGCGCAAAAACGATCAATGCCATCGCGAATCGGATGTCAGCGGTGTGAACAAGGACCGCCTTCTGGCTTTTGACAGTGAGGCTTTTCAAAACGTTTGCGACAGTCTTCCCCAGCAGCCATCGACAAGTGGAGGTCTCACATTGCACCCACTACGCATTTGGTGAGACCAGTAAGTACAGCGAAGAGTGCTTCTGCTCAGGGAGACTTGAAATGAAACCCATGCGTAAACAACAATCTTGTCATCAGCTGGGGATTGGAAATATTGGAACATAAGTGTATTCACAGGGAAAAAACACAAATTGCACGAAGAAAATAAACAATATTCCAGGATGTTGTTGGCATCTCTTCAACTAAGTGTGGGGGCTCTATTACCGTGGAGCTGGGAGTTTGTCCAGGCTGGGGTGGGAATGCTCGTAAGTTTCCAACGGAAAGGCTGTGTTGATGAATGTCACCTCAGTGGAAACAAAGGTGTGAATGTTGAGGTTGAAAGGACACTTTTTGTGTTTGATACAGGCATACGGTACAACCTTAACAGGACAGTACCCTGAGCTGGTAGAGGAAAATAGTGATGTCCTGCAAAAGGTTGAAGCTAATCAATTCGATTTGGTAGACATGAATCGTTGGAAACAGCGTTGGTGAATGGAAAGGTATGCTTGGTCAACACGGTGATGCTGCTAACCTAAATGGTAAGGGAAGTCCCCTGCTGCATCTATGATCAACATCACACTGTGCATCACGGAAAAGTTTTCAAAACAAATAGGTTTGAACAGATACACCTGGTGCAGAGATTCAGTGAGTCAACGGCCGCTGGTTGATTTCTGTATCGTTTCAACTGAGATCATCGAAGTGTTCTGGCAAACAATCCGGCGTCTCGCATCAAATGATCACAAACTGCTAGATCCATCAAATACCAAAGCGGTGCCTTACTCAGCAATAAGGAGGACATCCCTGTCAGATGGAGAGTCCATTCTATATATTATAGATATTTTGAACCCACGTCACTCTGATACCAGCAGACATGCAAGAGGTGCATTTTGGGGAGAAAATACCATCATTGCGACTGAAGTCTTCATGGCTGTCAAAAAACTGAAATCTGGGAAGGCAGCAGGTTGTGATGAAATCCGACCTGAAATGCTTGAAGACTTGAAAAGATGATTAACTCTTTTTGTCTAGTGGCCAAGTTTTTGGAAGAGCTTTGACGAGTTTTACGGGAGTATGTTGCTGTTGTTCACCTCCTACTAGCAGTCAAGTCATTGTATTCCCGCTCAGAATTTTACATTCGCGTCAAAGGCGTCAAGTCAGAACCACTCACTGTGTGCGTTGGACTCACGGATTGGATTCCGACAAGGTGTGAGCTGTCACCGCTCCTTTTCATAGTCTGCTTATATTGGATAGCCAGCCACAGCCGTGTCGATGAGTGTGTTATTACTTTGGGAATTGTTGAGTTCTGGTAGATGTGGAATACTGGTATACAGGCGCGGACAGA
>JGI24158J21664_10008776_pt1 | contig 13467 bp, 9 predicted proteins | sample Ectturendosymbi3_FD_21664 | JGI IMG/M metagenome (IMG submission 21664) | reverse complement strand
ATTGCGTTGTTTCTGATCGAATTTGTTTTCGCCAGGAATTTATTTGTAACTGCTTGGTCCTGGTACGGACATTTTTCTAAAAGCTTGTTTTCCTTAAGTCTATGACTAGTTGTATACCGACTGTCCGTGCTTTATTGGCATCTATCTGCGAACGTATCGCCGCAAGGTAATACAACAGTTTTCTGGGACTGGTCCTAAGTTTTCGGAGACAGGACTTTTTGAGTACCAGGCTTATATCGAACTCTATCTCAGTAGAAACCAGGATCTCCTCCTGGGTGCTACACTGACAAACAATTTCAACCAGTCAGTCACTCCGTGAGACTTTTGTGCTGTTTTCTACGCTCAACATCTGAGATTCTGAGAACAGTGGTTGAAAGAGATAGGCTACTTTCATGTCATCCTTGGGAATCAATTGTGATCAAATGTTTTGTTTTATGGTCATCATTGAGGAGAACCCTGCCTCACGCAGATAAGTATTCTGAAAAGGTATAACTCCAAATACGCGCCTCGGCAGCGTTGGAAACTCTTCGCCCAATCCACACCAAATTCAGAAGATTCACAGTTGCAAGATTTGAATTTGGCATAAAGCATTGTTTAACATTGAAGATCAATCAATTCATCTTTTTAAAGCACTTTGAAAACACGACCCCGAGCCCTGATAAAATTTACACATCCAGTTACATGTTTCAAAACTATTTTTAAATATTCTGGAAGGGCTTTACTGGCTAGTGCACGTCGATGAAGAACACAAGGGGTGGAAACAATGTGCGATGCCCGTTTATTCACCAGAGTTGTAAAACCTGACTTCACTGAGTGTAGAAGAGGCGCCGTGTGTGCACAACGAGCCAACGTGATTCCACGAGTTGATTTTGTTGAAAGAAATTATTCATTGTTTCCTGATCATCAGTCACTTCGCTAGACGTCTCTAGACTTTGGCACATCAAAAAGTCAATCTTTCAACTTAACTGCATGTGCATATCGACAGTAAGCCAAAAAATACGTGCAGTTAGACACATCACTTGACTCCAGGGGCGACAGAGAGCAGGAAAATGACGAGGGCATTGCTCCCCTTCTCTTTCAAAAGGGGGAAACGGGGCGGAGGTGCTTTTACACAACAGTTTCATGGTTTAACAACATCGATTTGAAACGAATTTATTGCAGCTATTCGCGCAACAAGAAAATTCAGAATGGTTTTCTATAATATCTGCTATTATTTTTGAGGTCAATATTGTTGCTTTACAAAAAAAATGCATATTGGTAACGATTGGTTTGTTTTTGTAAGTTTCCATTGCCCTCAACTTTTTTACTGCTCCCCTCATCCTGCCCTACTGTTGTTCGGGCGTCCCTGGTTGACTCTTCTAGCTGAAGGGTGACTCTTTCCTTATTTCTTCGAATTTCATCTGCTACGTGATCTAAAATATCACAAGACATAACACTTACATGTATGCTTTGTTTGTTAACTATAATTTCTTAAGTTTGTTGTTTTGTTCTCTTTTCGATTCTATCCACAGCTTACGGTTTGATTAGTCGCACCCCAATTGTATGCGGTTTCTTTTGCTTTTGCACAAGCAACGCGACAGGATGCTTCCAAACCTAACGTGTCTTCAGAAACGAACCCTGATATAGGCAGAGTTCCTACAGCACGAAATTGAGGGCAATTGGTCTACAAAGACATGTGGTAGTTATGTGCGTGTGTGGGATGGAGTGAAGCAAGCTTAGAAAATTGACATCTTCATCGAACCATTACCACTAAGGTTTTTGAACCTCATCTGTTGTGATGAAGTCCTGAAGTCCACGTATGATTCTAGACAAGTTATCTTTTTTGATAAAATTACTGATAATATTGAAACCTCCATTTGTTAACTCATGAATAACTCATTCAACGAAAACAGCAAAAAGGCTGTCCACTGTCCAGTCTGTAGCATGCTGTGAAAAAAAGGGGAAAATGGCGCCCGAGTCTGACCATTGTGAAAACAGTTAGATTTATTGAACAACAAAGGAATTTTTAATTGTGAAAGAGCTACAATCTCCTTTCCCGTACAAACTCCAAATGAAGTGAACGGAAACTGTGCTGCGTGCATGATATGCTCAAATGAATCTGGTAGCCTACATGTGTAAAGATAAACCAAAAAGAGAAAACTTATCACTAAGCATAACTCTGAATCATAATCCAAGGTGTAACATCACAAGTTGTGTGATATATCCGTAAACCTACTTCTTAGCTATGCTCTATGACGCCTGACATGTAAGCCTCTCATCAATATACAAAGAAAAGACTGTAGGATGTACTGAGGTGATTTTTCCTGTAAGTAACTAGCCTACTAATCCAGGATTATATATATGTTGTAAAAATGTATAAAAATGTAGTCTGCATTTGCTATAATTTATGATTCAGTAAATTTACCTCCTAAGGGATGAGATTTACCCCTGGGGGTAAATTTACCCTAGGTTAAGAATCTCTGCTTTATATCAATCAGCAAATTTTTAATAGGCAATCGATTTCACGTAACACTATGCAGCGTCAGTCCTACAACCTTATTCAAATGTAGTTACAGCCTTTCTTCAAATGTAGTGTAGCTGTCTGTTTTGATATGGAATGCTATTGGTTCATGGAATTGACCAGCAGAGGACCTGCATTACGTGAAACATGGTTTTTGAAGTATTTGTCTGCGATTTTCATCATGGAGTATGAGCCGACGCGGGGATGGGCAAATCCATTACTGTTTGGATCGTTTCTTATGTAATGTGACAAAAACATGAAGTTCAACCACATAGTACAAACACTGTCTATGGAGAGAGATCCTTTCTCAGCGAAGAATCAGACACTTTAAGATCTTACAGAGTATATGTTTCGCCTACGATGTAGGCATCATCAGCTCTTATTCAAATAGAACATAGTACAAACAAGTGACAAATTTTGGTCAAGCAAATATTTTACATAGGTGGTTTGCCACCTGTGAAATATGGTTAAAAAGTGTTTGTAAAATACATCTAAGTGATCCTTTCACAAGAACTCCACAAATGCTTTGCCTCAGGCTCCTAAATTCTTAGATCCACCACTGCCTGTACTGATCCCAATTGCCGAAAACTGCGTGAAACGTGGATACTTTAAAATCTTACTTTGGGCAGCTGTCAAGGCCTAATACAATATAAGTCGGCATGTGAATCACGCAAGCGATGTTTTCGAAGTACCTTAGATCAGGTAACGAAATCTCTCGCATCACATCAACTCTAAATAAGCAACGGAATACTATGTTGATAACGGCTAAAATATTAACATGAACAATGGAAAATATCTCAGTTCTTAGTGAACCTCAAGAGAGAACCGCAACCCTATCCGGATGTTAACCAGCTGTTATCCACTAAATAAGCTTTGAAACGCATTAATGTCATAGTAGATCCGTTGAGGTAACAAAAACTATCGCCCAGAGCTCTTGCTCAGCGCTCTGTCTGCGTCTAGGTGGTTTTAAGGCCTACAATTGTCGCTCACAAAATCTGTCTAACTTACCTGCTTTCGTAGTCCGTATTGGCGAAGAACCTGAAGCAGGTGTTAGTTCATTACCATCAACCTCGTTTGAAGCTATTGCAAGCACAGAAAAAGAAAAAACAAGTCCTATTTTTGATATTTTCATGATGATATCCTAGACCTGAAGTGTATTTCTGACAAAAGTATAAAGTATCACATGAAACTGCTACTATTTCAAAGTATCTGCAGAATTAACAAAGACCATATTAAAACATTTGATACCTTGGCATGCTAACGCAAAAACAAATATACGGAAAGATTGGTTTCTGAAATTTTTGGCATACATTGAACGACGTGTTTTTCGAAATTCTTTTTAAATATACTGTCGTACGTGCTGTTGTTTCAAACACGTTACAGTGCTAACGTATATTCTAGCAGAAACAGCTTTTTTATTAAACCTGGATGAGCATAAATTCTGAGTGGAGCGCCACAAATCTATTCCTTGTGCTTGAGTTTAACTCTAAAATTTTTAGGGGCAACTTTGTAAAGCATATAATTCGGTAACTTATTGTGAAAAAACATCTTCATACCAAACCTTTTCATACATAGGTTGTAGTTCAAAACTTTAGAGTAGCGCTTCCTAACAAAGTCTTTATTCAAATTAAAAATTGTCAACTACACATGCGTAATACAAAGAAGTGGCAAAAACTTCATTTGTTGCACCGCATTGACTGCAAAATAAAACAATCAATTCCTGCACGTCACCCACTACCGTAGAAATTTGAGGTTGTAACAGCCAAAGATAAGGCGAAAATGTACAATTCACAATCTAAACCATTGCAAGACGAATTCAGATGTTTGACAGTCTATTGCTGGGCGATCGCGATTCAAGTTAATTTCGAATATCGTTGTACACCAAACAAAACAGTCTATAGTTTTTTTTCCAACAAACCGTATTCAAATATTTCATCCGTGTGCGATAGCTTTAATTTGCTTCTTGGAACTTTTTTGTGATTCCAGACTTACCACTTAAAGATACTACCTGTGGTTTTGAAGTTTACCCGACTGGAACTCCAAACCTTTTCTACATTTTTCGGACTTATCCCACTCACTATTCCAGCAAAATACAGTAACCATTTTATGAAGTTTGCTGGTGGCGATACTGTGGCACGCTGTTCATAAAAAAATGCTCGAAACGCCCTGGTGCTTTCACGACAATTTGGGCACTAAACCACATATTGGCAGATCCACCACATGCTGCACCCGAGTGGGAGACAGTGCAAACATCACAATACGTGATGGCTGCTCAGGAAAAGCGCACATCCTGATAGTGTGGCGCCGTCTTTCGTTTCGTATATGCGCAGCTCTGTTTTGTGAGCATCGGCTTTCGTGTGAAGCGTGTGGTTGTTCTCATGCGACGTCACAAGCACAAAATATTCCAATGTGCCTGAAACCACAATCACGTGATTTCCGCTATACGCTATTGAACTCGCAGTAGTGCTGTCATTGTGCATGAGATGTGCTTAATCAAACAGATGTTAGTGGCTGTACGTTATTTCAACCTGGTGTGAGCTGTCATCGAAGCCAGTAGTTATTCCAGCGATGCTTGTGAGATGGTCCTGGTTAAAAAACTAATTTATTTAGCAGTAACATTTCGTATTGAATAGCAAAATGAAATGTCAGTTGTCATATCCATTCAAGTTTTTAATGTTGAATTAAAACCTTTAGATAGCGGTCTTGTTATTTTTGGGCCTCTGCAAAATTTTTTTGAAGGTCAATGTCTCAAAATTAATTTTGGTCCTTATCAGCACAAATACACGTCAATGCATGTGCATATCCAGAAGTGAGCAGCACGTACATGTTCAGGTGCAACCTACTGTATGTGGTCGGCTGTCACAGTCACACCACTGCGCTCTGGTTGCGAGGTAGGAAACTTGAATGATAATGATCTGTAAAACAAGCGAGTTTTTTTCTGAAATTTTTGAGCTTTATTGATAGCGAAAAAACAGATGACCTTTTTGTATATCGATTTCGTTTTAAGAAGAACATTTTGGGTAATTTCTGTCGGATTCTCAATTAATTTCAGCTTTAAGTACGGCATCACTCCCTTGCTTTATACCAATGGTTCCCAACCGGTGGGTCGTGACCCCAAAATGGGCCGCAGAGGAGTGAGTGGCTGTGGGTTGCGAACAACGGCCTCAGTAGTTTGCTGAAGTCTCGAATGTTTACAACTGCGCTTGTCAACATTGTGTATTACATCAGCAGAACAGAAACAGGAATAGATTTTTGTGAAATTCACATTACCTCCGTTGTAATTCCTATCTGGTTTCTACAACACAGTTTCAATCGACCTTATTGTAGAAATATGCCACCACTAGCAAATTAAGCGCTGCCCACTGATGCTGAGATTACGTCAGCCTCATAAGCATCTGCCCTGCTGTGAATACTTATCAGCTGAAATTTCAACAAAGCACAACCGGTATTTTTATCGTTACAGTTCCGTATGACTTTCATTATTTTACATTGTTATAATTAAAGCTCATTGTTCTAGGACGTAGTAGCGAGTAGTTGGCAAGTGGCGGGATCTTACCAGCAAATCTAATAATAAGTGATCATGGACGTCGAATGGGGTATAGGGGGCCTACCCCTTGGATTTTGAAATTTTATATTTTCCTAATAACTTATTAGCAGAAAATGTGTCTATCTTATTTTCGAGTTAGTGAAATAAAATTCCACCACTGTTGGCCCCTCGTGGAAGACTGCTTGTGGGCACCACCTGGAAAATTCACTATTGCCCTCACCCGCGGAAAAAATCTTTCAGACGCCCATGTAGTGATAGTGATGTACATGTGAAGTGCATTGACAAAGCAAGAATCTTTTGGTTACTGTCTGCCCACCTCTACCCACTGATAGTAGGCAAGTTAGCCGCGCAGGATAGAGTGATTAGTTTGAATCCACTGCGTTAACAAATTATTTTAAGTTCCTACATTGTTTGCAGACATGAAACAATGTCTCAAAATGATGGTGTTTTTATTTTATCGCTTGTTATCTTAACAGCTTTACAGCTGTAGGTAGGGCTGGGCCCGAGCTCTTATGTAATATTTTCGAATGGGGTCGCGAGATCAAAAATGTTGGGAACCACTGCTTTATACAGTACGGAAGAGAAAAATTTAATGACTCGAAATAATTCGGCATCAAACTGTGGCCCCACACGGACTTCAATCGACACCGCCAAAGACTCGATTCGACTTTACTTAGGGGCGGATCCAGCCAGTAAGGTTGGGGGGGGGGCAATTTCAGCAATATTTGGTAGTCTAGTCTCATTACGGGTTCACTACTGTAAAAGAGATGAAGTGTATTTCACAACAGTGCTGTGGCAAGACTATGGACGACAGAATGGCCTTAAATCGCGAATGCTGTTTCCCGAATTGTACAAAATTATGGTGAAAACAGTTACTTTCATAGGTTTTAGGGGGCGATCGCCCCAGTCGCCCCCCTGGATCCACCCCTGACTTGAAGCTTACTGCAAATGACTCATGCTCGACTTGGACTCGGAAGTATGATGGCTCGGGCTCGAATCNATCCTTGTCTGTTATTGATGAGACCTTTTTTTGTATAGCACAAAGTACTGTATATAATTTTGGTTCGATTTTATTCAACTGTTTGGAAGTTTCACACTGCATTTTATATCCTCTCCGCGACCTCGCCCAGAAGAAAAACCGGTAAAAACTGAATGAAAGATGGTTTTATATCTCATATAAATCATCGGTAATACTGATATGTAGATGTGTTAGCAACTCAAAACCTGCTGATTGTACTGATGTGGAGTATTGTGAAAGTTTTATAGAGCACACAAGAATGCAAATTTTACTGGAAAAATGATTTTTAAACTGCGTTCTAAAGATGTCAGGAAATATACAGTTTTTCCTCACTGCAAAAAATTTTGCAATTGCTGGTTTCGAACGTGTGTCACGCCAAAATAGCATTTCAATGATTATTGACTTAAAATATTAAAAAAAGTGTGAGTTTATTATGCTTGTTCTTTGCCAGTTAGATGCCACAAATGACTTTCATAACTCACGTTTACTGCTTGTGGTCTGCACATGCTACGCTGATACTTTTGTGGTAAATATCATAAAGCTTTCTTTGGCACAGAATTTTACCTATCTCACTTATAGAAGCATTAGGCTACTGTGAGAAAAAATTTTCAGTTATATGATGAAGCCTTTCAAATGTTGACTTGACGCCGAGTGCTTCATAAAAACTTAACATGATTCGAGCTGGCAAGATATTTCCAAATTTTATTGGAGGCTCTCTACATTAGAAGATATAGAATTGATAAACTTGGTTTAACTTGTGAACTCTTCCTTCTTTTGCAAAAAATAAGCTTGGTGTATTTACGTTTGTAGGAAACAGTCAGGTTTACAAAGCTGAGATGGATAAACTAAAACAAATTGAAAATCGGGGCCTGTATTTTGGCATAGCCTGCATATTTGGCCAAACAATGATGTAAGATTTACTTGATTCGCTACGTGTTTTGTATTACACAAATTCAATGAAACAAGAAAATTTACCAAAAACCATGTTGCAGTTTATGTGCAAACTGAGTGGTCCTGATGTTACGAAAGTTCTACATGTCGAATAAGCTTGGTTCAGCTTAACTGTTGAAAAGCTCCCAAACTGTCCAAAAATATTACGATAAATTCGCGTCAAGAAATAAGTTTTCTGCTTGGTCAAACTGCAATTGTGTAATCGAGGTGGTGATACGGTTGATTAGCTTGCGACTGCGGAATAATCGTCTTTGCCAAACACATTTCAATAGGTTCAGTAGGGAGGGTTTGCATTTTCTCAGCTTCAAGATGAACGCTTTTGCTTTGGGATGAACTCTTCAAGGCAATCAATGAAACGGTTGGTTAGCATTATTTTCTCAGGTATGTTGTTATAATCGCATGAAAATGATGTTATTTTGGAGGCCAAGGACAATTTGCACAAAATAAGGGTCATCTCACATTTCTGACGGACTCAAGTTTAATTATTAGAGCATTTTTTCCAATTTTCAAAATGTCTAAAAAGTTTTTCCGAGTTTTACTAATTTTACTGCGCTTCTTACCTAAGGTTTTTCGTTTTGAACCATTACAGCAGGGTTTATCAACCGGGGGTAAATTTTACTTATCCTAGGGGTAAATTTAATGATGCTGAAGTTACAATACTTTGTTTTTTTTACAGCGCTAGTGAGTAAACAAAAAACAGGGGGTAAATTCTATGTTAGGAAGCTGGCAAGGGGTAAACGGGAGAAAAAAGGTTGAGAACTCCTGCATTGCAGTATTATCGGATTTATATAATTTTCTTATTTCCCTTTTTTAGCTGCAGCAAAGCAGTTGACTTCTTTTCGTCGAAAACAATTTCATCGTGTTTCATGAAGGGTGGTTGAATCAACATACATCGATTGGCGTTTCTAGCTCGAAAATGATTGGCCACCTTGAAAGCAATTTTGAATTGGCGAGTTACGATGCTATCTTAAAATGTGCTGTTATACATTCATGACTGATCAATCGCTATAAATCTGCGTAAATTAGACGCCCATGAGTCTAAAATTAAAGGGACCAACCATTCCCATAAAGGTGGCTCTGTATTACTTACCTGAGATGCTTATTTCATAAAATTATATCTAAACTTAGTTAAAAACGTTTTACATTTTGCTCGGTATCACTACGTGTAGCTATTTATTTATGTTTCGGCAAGCATTTTGCTTGAAATAAAGTAAAAGTTTCAGGAATGGTCTGTCAAAAATGTTTAAGAAAAGGATAAATATTGTGGTCTCTGTGACGAATTGGGGCTTTCATGAATGTTCACTTGTAGGAATGACACTTTCTTTTCATGTTTGTGATTTATCAACACAGCTTGGGATGTATCAGAATTACTTAAACAATGCTTTGGAATTAATTGAAAAGGAAAGCTAGCAAATCACTGGGCATTTTATCAGCTATGCTTTAAGAACATTATCGACCAAAACATGTGTAGGTCATAACTTTCCAATGCTTTGAAGATCAACTAATTTTTATAATTTTAATCAGAACATTGAGTATAGCCCACTAAAAGTTCAAATCAAACTGCAAAACCAAAGCGAAATTACTTTGTATCTTCTCACTTCAATTATCTGATGCGATGCTTTTTACAAATCTCGATTCTCTCCCACTGTGACGCTTCTGTATGATGATGACCGAATTTCGTAGTTACTGCTGCCTTGTTTCAGCTTTCATTGTTTGTTCCTCTTCAGTATCGACTTGGTGTACCAACTAACTCCTACCTTGTAAAGCGTTGTGTATAAGCATTTCTGTACCCATGTGTTCTTTCTGTATCCACATGTGTTCTAACTCATGTAATATGGACCTTATGTTTGAGACAAACATGTGAATACGAAAAAGCAATCACAACTTGAAATACTTGTTCAAACCACTTTCCCCCGAAGGATTTTTAACGGGTGCAGTGATTTTGGAGACAACCGTCTGGTTTCTCGGGATTAAATACGGAACCTTTATAACTTTAATCAGTGATGTGCTGATATCGTACAACGGTTTGTACAAAGTCAATTTGGTAGGAGACGCTTTACGCGGCGTATAGAATGATAGAAACCCAACTAAAGCCATAGACAACAGATTAAGTACAAGTTTTATTTGCATGAAAAGGAAGTTCAAGTATTTTATTTACTGCAACCATTTCGTCTGTTGCTCCAGTGGCGTGTGCACATCTTCGACCTAGGTTGGTCCCTCATTGGGTACAGCCACAATATCTATCAAGGTGGTGAATGCCATGGTGTGCTACGAGAGATATTATAACACTGCTTCCCTCGCAACCTTCTCGCGAGGAAAGACGGGTGTGAAAAGTTATGTGAAGATAACTGTTTTTCACAAGTCTATCAAATTAAGCAAAAAACTACTGCTTTTAGGCAAGGTAATGCGTGCAGCTACCTGGTAGTTTCAATAAGGATGCATTGCAGATCATGTGCTCAGCAGCTGAGGAATTCATTTACTGCAGACTCCCATGCACATGACAAATACTTTCATTGAAAGTAAGATACACGTCTACAACTTTGATTCCTGCAGATACAAGTTACTCTTTAACACGCTGTTCCTGTAATCTTTGTTTAGCCTTTGTTACACAAGAGCGAAGCGGTAACACACAGCCGTAACCAAGCATTACACTGGCGTTTTATTATTTGTCAGGGTAGACAGAAGATACCAATAGTATGCGCCAACGTTGCCTTAGCATTCGAGATGGCCATGCCTACTGTTCATGTCTGTTAAATGCCTTCAAACTGTGCTTTATCTGTTCATTTTGAACCACCCTCGAAACTTCATACGTATCTGATGACTTTGAAACTTGCGTTGAATTGAAAACTTTAATGCTAACCCTTATGCTTTACTTTATCTTCGGCATAGAAAGAAATCTTTATGACACATATTGCTAATTCTGCATTGACAGCCCCAGCAACTTGAAACATCTACGTATTGCAAGAACCGAGCGAAATGCTGTATGAGCGGGTTGGTGCGCTTGCTGCAGGAAAAGCTGAACCCTCGAACATCCGCCACCTTTTTAAATGATTAATAATGTCGCAATCGATAGACAATACCCAGCGACGAATATGCGAAACAAACATCGTGGATACTCCATTTGCTGTATTGTAGCTCTTGCGATGATACACAAACAGGGTCAACCAATTTCAGGGTATGTATTTTTAATAATTTCAGATGACGGGGCTTTGTCTTTTGTTTGAAATGCTTTCTATGCTATTGGCAAGCGAGACCCTGTAGAAGCACTTGCTTTTCTGAGGGCTATGAAAAGTTTAAGTTACAGCAAGTACATAATTGTTTGCGAAAATTCTTCACTGCTGACGATTTAACATGCGGCTTGGTAGGAATGTTTCTCAGCTTTTTTGTTCCCCTGGTTTGGACCGCCAACACAATCAATGGGTAAACTGCTGTAATTTGCGGCCCACTCATAAGACCTTCTAGTAGGTCAACGGGCCATTTCTTTGCTCCTCTAGGGGAGGCTGATCATTGTAGCTCCATCTTCCTGTAGGTCATCGATTAAGTATTGGACAGTTTGGTATGCTTGCTGCAAAACAACCTTCCTGCAGGCGAGGCTAACCTGTTTACGAAAAATGATCCTACCGAATTCCACAACGTTGTTAGAAAGCAATGAGCTATAGACACTACCCTTACCTACTGCAATCAATAACGATTCCTGCGTGTGATCTGCTGCTATACTAAGGACTGAAAAGCTCTTTAGATTGCAAAGAAACTTCTTTCCACACGCAGTTCCGAAGCGACAAGGGTCAACCAATTGTGAAAAAATGATGCGTTGTGAGTGACCAAAGACGCGAACAGCTTGATACGAAAACAACAAATTGAAATAACATAGTAGAAAGTATTTTTAACCACACTTGCTTTTCTCATGAGCGTACACAAAAGTTCATGCGATAGTGCAGTAACTATAAGTGAGACAGCCTTCATCATAAGAATATGCAAGCATCTCTAATCGAACGAAACTGGTTGCTTTATAGGTAAAGAACAAAATTTTGATTTCAACCAGGGGTTTAGCGCATGGGACGGTAACGCGTGGGAACGGCATTCCTACAATTTTGCCATATTTGCATTTGTAGTGTAATGAAAGTAAATACTTCATTAAATACTGTTTTAAAATGAGTTTCAAGTGCTTTAGAAAATGGCTAGTTTTTTGAGTGCGTTCCCACACTTCTTTTTTATAGCACTCCACCCCTGGTTTCAACACATCAACAAAGCGTTTTCAAAGAAGCATCAACAAATTTCGGTAATAGTACAAGTTGAATGGTTGCTGTCTGTGTTTACATTGCGGAACCAGAATTGGTGAACGATGTTTCGTAACGTTCTTCTAAAATAATATGTTTTTGGGAGGAACGTGCCAAACAAACTACACCAAATCTCCGAAGTAAATAAAGTTCATTCATCAGCGAAAGGCATCCGATAACTGGCAAGAAAATCGCTACAGTCCCGTTTAATTGAAAAGCTTAGAACTCTTTGCCTCTTCAAAATGTTGAAAAACTTGAAATGCAGACTAAAATTGATGACAACGTAAAAATCGTTTTCCACACTTTCGTCTAATGTAATCGGTTCTAGCTTAATTTTTAAGTTTTGCAACAGCTGAAAGTAAGCATGTCTATGTAGACGAGGAAGGTAAACGAATTTTGAAAATACTGGAAAACGCGAGTTTTGCCGTGCTTGTGGACCGGTCTAGTTTATCAACATACATACCAGTAATTGATCTACTGTAAATTTTCGAAGAAATTTCAAATTCCTCATCAGTCAGGACGTGCAATGTGTGGAAAGAGCATTTGATGCGTAACAGCAACTGCTCCACCAAAAGTACTAAAAAATTTAAAGTGTGCATAAGCCACGCCATGTGAGAGGTGCCGGTTGCGATTGTACATGCCTCTTTGTGAGAGCAGTCAATCCGTGTTTGTTACGGCATTAAAACGCTAAAAGTTAATGCAAGCAATCGAAACTACGCTTTTTGTTGATCACGTTCATTCGCCATTATTCATAATTTCAAAGGTAAGCGTGGCCGTGAATTTGTAGGAAGTTCTTATTTTAGTGACCTTGGGCATCAAAAAAACAAGCTAGGAAACAAAATAATGACTGAACAGAAATCGAAACCTATTTTTACTTTGCTATGATGCGCAACCGTAGCAACGGAGATTACTCCTTAACTACAAGCCCAAGACTCCATTACACAAAACACCATATACTGCGAAAAAGCTCTGACAATCTAACAAGTTGTGGTTGGATTCTTGCTCATACAATCATGTTGTAGGGGCCTTCTTGCAGAAATGTCCCTGTTAGACCTAGATTGATGGCGAATCTGTAATGGTGTAACTCAGGGGTCGGCAACCTTTTTTGCACTGCGGACCGGTTTAAACGGGAAATTTTTTCGCGGACCGGCCTTCAAAAACCACAAATGTTCAG
>JGI24158J21664_10008775_pt1 | contig 13467 bp, 5 predicted proteins | sample Ectturendosymbi3_FD_21664 | JGI IMG/M metagenome (IMG submission 21664) | reverse complement strand
CAGTTGAGAATTCGGTAATGTCTGTCACGAAAAACAGTTTTGAGGAAAAAGCAGCAACTGTTTTCGAAAAGTAAAGTCGCCAAACTGTTCGGCAATATTGGCAATCAACTTTTCAATAAATTGAATAAATTTGGAATCTTCTTGCTTTGTTTTCCCCAATTGCCTCGGAAAATTACTAAGTTCAATTTGATGAAATGTTTGAAAATACTGAGCTTTTTCTGGAAAGGGCGAGTAGTAGTGATCAAATCAAGAGTAGTATGTTTTTCTCCTTACAGTTTTACATTCACGTCGTTGAGGTGTTACACTGTGTCAGCCAAAAATCCAACAGTTTCCCTTCCTTTATCATTTCCTAAAAAAGCTGAAAATACCTTAGGTTTATTTCGCATTTTGTTGACTTCCCGCAAAAAATTCTTTCCTAAAGGACCAAAAATCTTCCCTTACTCAAGTATCTTTCATAAATGCGCACAAGTAAATTTGTATAATTGCATTGCTTTCGGAAAGAAAAGGTTTCACAGTTATTTTCTAGCCTTGAATCCAATATTTTCACCAGGATAAACATTGTAGTGACGAGATATTCTTGAACAATTATGACGAAACAATTACTTGCAACCGAATAAACATAACAAGCCCATCTCAGGTGTGCGTTGCAATGTACAGCTGAACAACAGTTTGACTGACTATCACTTATACAGATAGCGAGGAGTTGTGCTTTAGAAGTACGTCCAAAGGCGAAAGATTTTGGATAAAAACTTTTGGTATAGAATACACCTTTGAGAGACTGACGAGGTCCGGCCGTCACCAACCAAAGGTCCGGATTCGGACCGCGGTCCGCCATTTGAGTAGCCCTGGTCTAGGGTTTCATCGAACCAAGGCCGTCACTGGCGTAGAATCATAACTTCCAATTAGGGACGGCGACAGTGTATTTTCAATGGGCACCACGAACTGATGTCAGTAGTTGAAATTGTTTTCCATAACCTCGTTAATTTTCATAACCTCGTTAATTTAATGTTCGGTTATATTCTGTTTTATTGTAGATTTATACCATGACCTTCATTCAACGATCGGCGATGCCAAACTATAAATCACCGCAATACGTAAAATCTGAAAACATGATGCGAAAACTTGTAAAAACGCCCTTACTCTATGATTTGTCAAACAGTCAAGATGTAATATTAATCGCCTTCTGTCAAAGTCTTAATAAGCACTCCTACTTAAAGCAAAATAATTTAGCAGTTCGATTACTATTTGATTTTTTAAAATTTTATTTTAGGTCGGTCTACAGTCACCAAAACAACAACATAATTGGGCTTTGTTTTCCATAAATTGACACATTCATCATTGGCCTGCGGACAGGCTGCTCTCCGGTGCCGGTTTGCAATCGGGGTGTCTTCAATCCTTGCTCATCGAGGCTGTAGAGCAGAGGACGGTTGTTTCGGAAATGAGTGTATAAGTGCAGTGTTGTGACATAGCAATAACCTTAACTATGGGACACAGACGTATACAAACCCTTTGTAATCGGAAAGGCAATCTCCTTGCTTTGAAACTCTACATCCACATACTGATGCAAACAACAACCAACGTGGAATTTTCATTTATATGTTTTCCTGTCTTTCAGGTTATAATTTCCACTAAAAACACAGTTTAAAATTTTTTATTTCTTATTCTGCACTCTACAGCACATCTGGCATGAAGCGCTGGTAAGGTTTTACAGGAGTGAAGTTCTTTCTCAGCTGTTAGTAACGAGGCGTATTTGTAGTAATTCGCAAAATGCCACCGGAAACCACAAACCAATTTTGCGCAAACTGCTTTTGAATAATTTTATGGTTAAGCAAAGCGAGAGTGAAATCATAAAACCAACAAAGCAAAATCCTGTTTGAATAGGAGTTGAGGTGCCGTCATACTAAGCCAAGTATACACTCTGTTAACATCAAAGTGGTGGATTCTTTGCAGAGAAAGAGCTTATGTCAACAGATACTGAAGCAAACCACCACTTGCAGTGCTCACCCAAAAATTTCTCAACACTTTTTGGACACCATACCAATACGTATATAAGTACCAACTGGGCCTTCTTACGATTTTCAGGTTCGCATTATCAAATCAGTTTAATTTTATGACAAACCTGCATTGGCTTCACTCACAATACTTCAACATTTATTATGCCAAAGAAACGAAGTTGACAATTCCAATCACGGCTGGCTTGCTGAAAGCCTGAAATGTGCTGTTCAGTGATGGATAGATATGCAAAAGATTATGAAAACGAAAGAAGTAATGCTTGCAAGATTATCGAATACACTTACAGGCAATTCTAGTTCCAGTATAAAAAAACGTGGAGCGTCCACCACATAGTACATATTCACGAGGTATACGTATGGAGCAGGGTTGCCATGTTAGCATTTTTAAAACCAGATTCCAGAAATTTGTCCTTATTTAAAGTGGTTTGGCGTGAGAAAATGCTGTTTGGCATATACGTCATAGTTTGGCACGCTTTTAGCCTTTTTTAGTAGTTTTGACAGAAAAATAACGTTGTTTGCCGGTCTGTTTTGAGTTCAAACTTCTAGACTTTTTCTGCCTGTTTGGCATTGACTGAAAGTATTTGGCATATTTTGACTAATGATTTGGCGTGCTTGTGTCATCTGAACCTGCAAAGCTAATAATATTTGTGTGGGTTCTCTGTGACTGCATTTTATATATAGACATTTTGTGAAATTGTGACATATCAACCATATCAGACGCTTGTGTACCAGATTCAAAGTAAACTATGGCTTGGTGCATCTTTGTATTTTCATAACCTGCATTGTATTGTTTCAAACAATTGTAGATATTTTTATTAAGCATTTTCTGTAAGAGGATATGGTACTTTCCGGAGACTATATGCAATAATTTAAGGTTATTTCCATGGCAACATTGCATTTTTGCAATTTATCATCCGAGCAATTCAAAACCGACAGTCATTGGCCTGTTTCGGCTTGTTTGGGATGATTTGAAGTTATTTGGCATTCTGCATTTGCATTACATCTGGACCTGGCAACCCTGGTATGAAGTAACAGCATTGGAGTATAGCTTCTATGGTCTCACGTCGAGCTCATTCGGAGGAAAGGCTCTTCAGCACAAGACAATACTTCCGGGAGTTTTTTCTGATTCATACTGTAACAACACTCTAGATAACTTAAAGTTGGGCTGCGTTTTTTGAAAAGTTATCTAGACGCGTGTTTAATTTTTATTTCTTAAATTTGAAAAAACGCGGATGTAGTATAAAACTTTGCGACATTTCTACACCATTGCTAGCTATCTTTATTCCGTGCAAGAAATTGAGTCTGATTTGGAAATGACGTTGCAGCAGAGAACTTGAAGCCCATCACCACAAGTTCTCGTGTATTTTTTATAAACTGATTCTTATCCAGTTTAGGCAGGGCTGGCTGTGTGTACCTGGTGGTTGGAACTACAGTGTGCGTTGAGTTGTAATCCACAATGATATCTACCGCTGTTTTTAACAAAATAGTAAAAGCCAGGATTGTCAGATCGTGCTTATTTGTAAAACTTGTGCGTATTTGGAAGACCAGTTCCGGACCGCCCGTTGAGGAACACTGATTGAGGCGATTTGAACTGGCAAGACATGCCTGAATATGGCGGCAAGAACTTTGTCTTTTAGTTTTCTTATACAAGCAAGTAATGTGATGACCGACTATCCTTTGATTTTAGGACAGCCCGCGCTTACAAATATGACAAACTGCGAAAGCGGACAATAGAGCAAAAGCACCGACGCGGTCAACCACATGAATAACCTCAACCGTCTTGAGCTGTCTTCCACAAACGCGAAAGCTTGCCGTTTACGTGCGAAGGCTTGAGCCGCGATACCGCCGTGTTTTTCTACCAGACCTTATCATTCTATTTTTCCCTTTGTTGACGTTCCATTGCTTGAGTTTGCTTCACTGCTTCTAGTTTGTTTTTTGCTCTCGTTGAGCGAGAAAGAGAAGGAAGCAAGGTTGCGCTGACAAGCAGTCATCAGCTCGCCTGCCTCCACGGCGCTGGCGCGACCGATGTATTTTATGGTAGATTGCCTCATATGTGCTGGTTGTCGCGGGAAGCACTGTGTTCACTAGCGTTGGAAACTTACGACGTTCTATGTGATTTCCGAAATCAAAAAATTTGACAGCTTCCAAACAAGCCTTTCAAAATACTAACTGATAAAGCAGTTTTTTTTAAGAAAAATGTTAGCTACCCGGTATGGACCTGTAGGAAAACGATTTCTCTGATTCTAGGGACCCGATGACAATTTTCTGATTCTAGGGACCCGATTTTCAATTGTAGGGACCCGATTCGGGTCCCTAACACACCTTAAAAAATCCTGGGTAAAGTGTGATGACTGCAACCGACAAACATAATCAAGTCACACGTAGGACTTGCTCTGTACCGAACTTGTATGAGGCGAAACACAAATTATCCTCAAATAAAAATCCATCGAACACGTGCACATTTTTGCTTGTATTCCACAGTCGAAGTTGAAAGTTCAAAACCGACACACTCTCGTCAAAAGGCACGCTGTGCACCTAACTATCACTTTGCTTTGACAGTGGTGTTTTCCAACCAAGCCAAGCGTCAAGTGCACGCTGCATGGAACATCTGACAGAGGTCTATTGCTGACTTAACGATCAACGCTGTTCAAACACAACACCAAACACTCACTTTTTTGCTTGAGGTCTTTTTCGCTTTTTCACAGCATATTGTGTCCCAGTATTGTTTACCTGTGACGTGGCGGACATTGCGCCTCTTCAGGTTTGGAAAATCTGCCAAAAACTCAGCAAATGTGCTATTCCTCGCAAATCCGCATCAGTCCATACACGCTTACTACAAAATTTGAATTTCCTACACCTGTGAAACCAGTGATGTTTTGCTGAAACCGACCGTTCAACCGGCACTGACACAGTAGAAGCAGCAAAACAAGGAAAACAAGACCGGCTTACTTCCGTCCGCAGTCGATCTAGACATGCTGTGCTCACTTTCAGCTGCGTCACCAAACGAGCGTTGCCTTTTTTGTCAAGTTTCTTTGCCAATTTCGTGGGCATCGCAGCGAGACCGCTCGCTCGCCCCACATGCGCTACCTGTTCACATTGGCGCAGAGATTTATCGTTAATGTTTACTTACGAAGGTTGATACGCTGCTCGTTTCATCGTTCAGGCAGAAAAAAGAAAAATCGCTTCGCTTTAAAGTTTTACCCAACAAACGCGTAACAAAGGTTTTCATCGGTCGTCACTCGCGGTCGACGAACTAGGTTCGATTGCAACTGCTTCGATTGCTACATTTCGTCAAACTTAAATACTTTCATTTCATCGCTCACCTAGTTTGTACATTAGACCCTCGACTCCTCGTGACAAAGCAACAGGAAGCCTTGAGTGTACTGATTTACGCCGTGCTGATGCAATCGCCGCAACATTACACACATGCAAGACAAGCAATTCGCAACTCCTAAGTACATCGAACTTTCTTGGTATGCGCGCGGCACAGGTTCTGGAACCTTTTAATCACAAAGCATCACAATCAGGGCCGTCGCCAGCGGGGGGGCCAGTGGTGCCCGGCCCCCGCATTTGAAATCGGTGTCCCCCCATTTCACGTTTGGCCCACCGGTTGCTGCATACATCCAACACTGCATTTTAAAAATGTGGCCCCCCTTTCGGCCCCTCCTTCTGTTTTTTGCTCCCCCTGCTGCTAAATCCTGGCGACGGGCCTGATCACAATGCATACAGTGAACGTTTGTTTACGAAACCTGCCAGCGCGAAAGTCTGTTTCAAAGTTAGTCTAATATCAAGCAAGGAGTCTCAGTTCAAATGTCATTAGTCATGCCCAATCTCGCAGTTAATAAGGCCGCTGCCCAACGTGACAACCTCGTAGCAAACTTCACTGAGCTCCTGCGAATTGACCGTACGACGTCACCGCCATTTTCGATCATGCGTTCTGGCGGAATAAATATGGTGGTTAATAATTAAACTCATCTACTTTTCCGTTGCCGTAAAACTCGGGCAAAACGCCACCTTATCATCATCACCTGAAGATCCAGAAGACAGGTGATGCAAAGCGTTTCATAACATCGTCACATCCTTTGCAACTGATCTCAATGCTATCGAAGTATATAGTTAATTACTTCGTGACCAATGACTTGCCATGTTAGGTTCATAGGCTACCACTCAGATCTTTATGCTCACCGACAACAAACAATCGTTTCGGTCTTACTAGACCGAAGTTTCTCCTGACCGAACCAGGCTATACTAGGAACCCAACTCTAAGAAAAGCGTTACTTGCGCAGTTTAAACCATGCCTCTTTGTTTATGGGGTATTGTCAAGCGTGGGGGATGAAGACTTTGAAGATAAATTCCTTAACATAATGAAATCAGATATGAATAGGGTGCATTGCTTGGGAAGAAAATGCAAGTTCGGGACAAACAAATTGCAATCAATGGCAACATTTGTAGTAAATCGTAAGGAAGTCTACAAGCAGATGTATTTCCAAATTCTTGCATTGCAAGCCTGCAAGTTTGCAAAAATTTTAACCTGGTTGTTGCATTCTGCATGCAAATGTTATAAACTTTTGAAATCCTATTCTTACTTAAAAGCTGTTACTGATATATCGAACTTTGATGCACATTGATGCTGTTCGTATAAGGTCTTTCCAACAACTGCTTGAACTTAATTACATCTGCAAATACGAGTGCGTGTCAACCCTACTCTACAGAACACTTCTGTCTGTTGGTAATACGTTCGGTTTTCGTCGAAAACTCCACTTTTGAGATGACGTCGCTACCTTTCCATGCTATTCCGAAAACGGTAACAACAGCACAGTAATAATTAATTTCAAAACGCCAATACTATCTTTTGTGTAGGTAGTGCAGGTAAATCTCACCGATAAGGTGTATATAAACAAATGACCACAAGCAAGCCAAAAGTTAAGATATGAACAAAGTTACTTATTAAGTATTACACCCACTACCTAGACAATACTTTTATACCCCCAAGTAATTTTGCATCAATTTCCATACTTTCCACTTTTGAAAATATAAAAATGTGTAAACAAACATGAACCTTATTGTAGACCGTATGGCCACAATGAACGAAAACAAATCATTTTTTTCAACGTTTCTACTTAGTCATAAGTCATCTTAAGGCAAATAAGAAACCAGTGACATAGAATATATACCGAAAACATAAACACAACATCAACATTAGTTGCATTTTTTACTAATATTACCAGCTGCTTCTACATATCGTTAAATGATTTCACGTAAATATAAACAACTTATTGCATGAATACATTTCTTGGAATCGTAGTAAATCTTTTGTTTGCGTTGGCAGTATCAATCTGCTTCAAAAAGTTATTTTACTTCAGTGTAAAATAAATCCTGCAAATATGTTCTTTGTTTTCTAAGTAAGAGATTGCAATGCATGAAAACCGATCGTGAGAAGCATAGTGATTCTATAACTTTTTGCAAAAGTAATAATTGAATACTGGAAAGATATGGTAACTGGTGAAGTACGTATAACACTGCAAGTTTGGATTCTTGCAAGCAGTATAGACATTTACTATTCTAAAAGAAATTGCATGTTAATCAACAACTCGATAAATGCAAAGATGCCTATCAATTGCAGCAATCATGAAATCAAGGAAGAAAGCCCAAGTAAATATGTTGTTGTTGTATATAATGAACATTTGAAACTTGATTTTGACTACCTCAACAGACCATTTAAATCAACTTGTGAAATGTTCCAAGTTGAATTAGTCCATTAATATATTAAAATGTGTTGACTTTACCCTGTCTTTTTTCACACAATTTATGCAGTGTTAAACTGAGGAAAAATTTGCAAAACTAAACTACTTCTTCGGATCACACTTCAAGATAGAAGTGAAAAATGTTAAAATTCTAAACTGAGTTGAGGCTGCGTTAAGCTCAAACTGTTATAACTATATATCTATATCGCAAAATTTGCATTCACCACAATTTTTTTCGTTTTGAGGTACAGGGGGCAATTGCAACGTAATTCTTCATGAGGGTATAGTAACAGCGGATCTTTGTATGAGTAGAGCGAGCTTTTACTTCTTGTTCCACGTTGTTTTTGCGTTCTGTAAGTTGCACAACCAATATTTTTAATGTTTTCACAGAAATTTACAGGTTTCATGTCGTTTCTTTGCTTCCTAACTTCCTTTCCCTTCTATACTTAGTCTATGGCCCACCGTTTGGAAACCACTGTTCTATTCAAAACAGAAACTAAAGTATAATTACACGAGAAAAAAGTGGTTTTGCTGAGACCTTTACTTACTTTGTTGGAGCTTTTGTGTTTCTCATTTGCAGAGGCACTGGTGAGGGTGCATTTTCGCAGAACATGAAGCGCCAAAACCACCTTTTTCTACTGCTGTGGAATACGCGTGTGGGAATTGGGCGATCCAAGCGTCTAAAAGGGCATGCGATGTGCTGCATATCATACAGCCTTCAGCCACCAGGTACCGGAAGGTGGTTTGCACAATTGTGAAATAAACTACCCGTTCGTCAAGTAACAATACTTTCAACGGAGTTGTGTCGGGTAATTTAATGTAAACAACTCGGCGTATGAATTAGTGGTCACCAACTCTGGACAAGCTCGGCCGTAATTCAAGGTATTGGAAGGACCTCTTCCTTCAGAAAGAAAGAAAAAATGTAAATCATTCTTTGGAAAGTAGCAAGAAAAATCTATTGTGAATAAAATCAAAGTTTTGCAATAGGTGGCAGATCGTTACTTGCAAAAACATGAACTTGCACCATGCAATTCTTGCAGTAATTCACTGTTATATGAGAAACGAAACGCTTTCGAAGAAAGGAAGGCATGCGAAATGCATTTGACTGCATCAATGATTTCAATAATAATGAAGTAAGCTGCTCGCTTAAAATAGACGTGAAATGTTTCTGAACGTTCGAGTAACTATGGTACATTTCAAATAAATTTCTATTACTTTCAGAATATGTGGCGTTTCCGACCACATACAGGCATGAGGTAATAGAAAGGGATTCATTTATCAGTGATCCAAGCAAAGGTTACATGCCTACATTTTACTCTTTCTGTATAATCTTTGCAAATGAATTCGTCAAGTTCTCCGAAAATCTCATAAATTAGGTGAAGATTTACCCATAAATTTGGGTGAACATTTATGTCCAAATTAAATGAATATATCAGAACTTATCAATTCAACGCAAACGCACGTCTGATACTATCTCAAGCTTTTCTGCCTAAGAGTAGAATCCTTTCTCTGTCAGTCAATCCCGATCACCTTCAGTTTTCAGAAACTGCAAGCTCAGTTATTTTTGGTCTCCACCAACGTTCCTTGAGCTGATATGCTTGCACCTCCTGTACACGCCCCCTCCTCCTTGCGTCGCCACTCTCAATTTTTGCAAAACCTGATCGGTCAACCGTTTTCAGCAGCGATAAGTTGTTTTCAGTTGACGAGCAAGTTTTATACGGTGTGAAAAGAAACATTGCTGCCAACGTAGCGCATTTTTTGGAACTGTTGCCGTAACATGGGGGTCATTTTCTTTGTGGTGTAGAAAGGGTAAAGCGTTATCTGAACGTCCGTTTGATTTGCATTGTATCGTCAGCAGCCTGAAAAGCACAAGCAAAATGTCGACTTTGCCTGCCCCTGGAAAAATTTCTGCGGACGCCCATGGCAACGGTAGCTTACCAACATTCAATTTGAAGTTTGCTCTTGAGTTTGGTTTGTGCGATAAGAATCCTTTTCGAGAGTAAAGCTAAATCATTACAACTAACATGCTTTTGCAGCCGTGTCCTGCAGAAAATAACTATTTTTCTCCTGGAAGGTTTCCTACATCCATTTTCAATAGATTATGCAGTTAGTAGACTCATTCTTATTTTTTCTAGTTCAAGACAATCGAATAATTCATGGTGAATATGACGTTTTAACCTATTCATGCTTCTCTGCGGTAAAGGTAAGGGAAGATGCCAGAAATCGTTATCACTACTTGAGCGTTTAAATCTCTGGAAGCAGCTCTAATTTAATTGCCAGACTTTTTCGATTTAATACATTTTGATCCACTACGTCAGTATAACCGATTCAACAGCAGTTGTTCAATTTTTTTCACAAAAACGTAGATGCAATTTATTTACATAACAAGGCAGGAGTATTTGTGCTACTGGTACGTTCTGTATCATTTTAAAGAATGACGAGTAGGCACCTGCTATAATAAGCGTACTACTGGCGCAAAATTAACCCGAGCTGATAACAACCCATGGTTCTGCAACAGCAGTTCTTACAGAAATCTTCAAAAAGATTCACAAAAGTTTGTAAGTTATTCCGGTGCAAAATATTGCTATGGTATCCACCATCAGCAATTGATGTGGCTTTTGTTCCAATGCTTTCTGTTCTATTTGTAGCATGTAACGTTATTCCAATAAATTTAAACCTGTTTCTGCATAAATCTAATGAGAGAGTTTTGAAGAATATTGCGTCCAGGTTCTGTCATCACCATGCCAACCCTGCACTGTTTTTTTCACCATGAAGCAAGCAGCTCATCTCCAGGACTTTTCGAGTCGGGCACTTTATCGCGCCTTAACAGTACACTCCATACTTTTTTCTGTTTTGTATCGTTTTTCTTTTGTACCTCGTTAATTAGTTTTTGTTACTTATTTTTTTGTACTTATTTATTTTTATATTTTGTTTAAACATATTCTCAACCACGCCAAATTCCTTCAGTCAAGGTCGATCCACTCATTGGTGTACATGGGCAATGTGCTTTCATCTGTACATTTTCTTCATTATGCTCATGTTTGTTTGTTTGTATATTTTTCTAACTGTGCTAATTTGATCTCCAACTGTTGTTTTTCAACATTTTTCAAAAAGTGATAAACAGGTTTGGTTGAATAAATGACCATGGTCCTTCATCATGACACAGTACCACAATCCTATATGTCACAGTACCACTCTTTATTTACACTGATCAGCTATTATGCCATTGTATTTTCATTTGCTCTATTGTTCACACTGACGGTTGGTTTACCTAGTGTACGATAGCTTTTTATATTGCTTCTGCTTATTAGCTGAGTCATACCGGTATGAAACAATAAACAGTTGCCATTACCAAAGCATTCACGAAACCGATGTAAACAATTGATATAAACAGTATACAACGTCTACAACCTCCATTCTGCAATGAAACCTTTCTGACCATTGCAGCGTAAGCTCATTTCACCGGGCCACAAAGGTCATAATCGTAAACAAGAGTGCAGCCACCCTGACGAAGCGCGGGCAGAAACGGAAATAGGAGAAAACAGGCCTTGGCCTCGAACAAGGAGATGCCTGACACAGCGCTAGCACGCTTTGATTGTGCTGCTGGTTGCTAGAGCTTTTTTCTTTCCTGACAGTGACAAGTCAAGCGGTGTAGGTCGGTGGCTAGCGAAAAAAATAGCCAGTTTTGCCTCCGACGAGGAAACGTCTGTCTCGCCCAACCGACCGTCTCAGGTCAATTTTCTCGCTGCCTGCTGCTTCATCTGCACGGTTGGGATTCCACTGCTGCCTCGCCACAACAAAACGTGCCACGAGATCAGTGCAACCGATGTAACGGATGCAGGTGTTCCTCCAAACTTAGCTTCCTTGTCTGTGTGATTTTTGGCCATTGCCAATCAAAATATGTCATTAATTGCACGAGCGATACTTTTCAAAGAACTGTCTAAGCTTTTGCAGGAAAACCACGAACTGCTCACAGTTTTAAAAATTCTAAGCTAGGGACAAGGAAACACGAGGAAGAACAAGAGGATGGGCATTTTTCAGCAGAACAACAACCTTGCTGTGAAAGCGTCTCTTATACTGAAAAACTCGCAAACAACACATTTTGTTGAGTTTACGCGATTCTCGTGATTTTTATATAGTTTGGTTTCATGACACTGATCTTTCAAAAGTTTCTTAACTTTGATCTCAAAATTTGGTTTCTTGACTTTGACTGCAATTATTATGTAAACATACGAATATCTTTGAGTTATTTCAAAATTTTACCGAATCTTTGCCAGACAATTTAGGAACTCTTTTGAAATGCAAGATGTTAAAACGCGAAGCATGCATCTTTGTTGTGTTGCCAGCCGCTTGCGTGATTCGTATAATTTAGCATATTGTATTAACTCACTGAATTTTGAGGAAGATGGAAGCATATCTTTTCAAAAAGATGATTTCACCGACAGCTTCAATTGTTGCACTGTTGTTTGAACTTCTTCAACTTGCTTTGAAACTTTTGCGAGCTTCCAACCCTATAAGTACTTCTACGCCGCGCTATCATCGCTGCAACGCGTCGCTTTTATGTGACGTTACGTAATAACAGCTTTTCAGCAAGAAGCGGTGCCTTCAAAACCAGAAGAAATCTGTTCACACTCTCGATAGATACATGTTGTGTAATTTCAATGACTAGAGAATCTGCACAATGCAAACAAGACGAAAAGCTTCAACTTCTGTTAATAATCTGAAATATACGTGAAATGTTAATTAGAGTATCTTGAAAAAACGAACCGTCTGTAGCAAAAGGTAAACTATCCAACCCTTCTGTGTCTGGCAGGACCTCTATGAGAGATGATGATCAATTTGAAAAACTCCAAAGCGAGCACGGAAACGGGCCAGGAGGGTCACCGAATTACCCAGTCAATAGTATACAGCACTTCGCATCTTCCAGGTAAGGCCAAGGACAGGCGCGGTCACTGTGTTCGGTCCAGTTTAAGCTACAGGGGCTGGAATAGAAAAATATTCCCCACCTCCCATCGGTTTCCCATGCACAGACTGATTAATTATCTTCCATGGCTAATGGAANAGCTCAGTCTTCCCTTTCAATGAGACCATATTTGATCCATAGCTNGAGCACTCTCANGAGTCACAATTCCGGGCCAGAGTGCCAAGATATATAATGCCAAGATATTTTAAGCTACTTTGTTTTGATATTGNGTGATGATTAATTGCAACTGAAAATTTGATATTGCTAAGGTTGTTCATGATCATGAAATTGCTTTTGGAGTAACTGATACACAATTTGTAAGCNCGAACCTAGTGATCAATTTTTTTGAGTTCATGGTTAACTGTTTTTTACAAGATTTTTTGCTTTTCCCTTGAAATATGAAGATTGACATCATCAGCATATCAAACAGTATTAAAGTCGGAGGCTTTCACAATGTCATTAATATATATNACGAATAGTAAAGGCCCAACAACAGATCCCTAGAGTAAGCCACNTGTTACATTCAAGAAAGAAGATTTAATATCTCCTATTTTAGCACANTGAAACCTGTTGTCTAAGTAAGAAGCAAGTAGTTTTCGGGGTGTTCCTTTTACTCGACAGTAAAACAATTTTTCAAGTAATATATCATGGTCAACACAGTCAAAGGCTTTGCTTAGGTCTAGAAACAGAGTACAAGTTATTAATTTGTTATCTTTATTACAAATCATGTCATCATAGATGGCAGCAA
>JGI24158J21664_10008774_pt1 | contig 13467 bp, 6 predicted proteins | sample Ectturendosymbi3_FD_21664 | JGI IMG/M metagenome (IMG submission 21664) | reverse complement strand
ATGCACTCTGCATTGGCCTGCGTTCACAAATGCTTTACACTAACGGGTCATTTGAAATCTGCCAAGAGCGAATGTTTGTGAAGCAGCGTCGAAAACACAGCTGAAGCAGTTACTTGCTGCCGAAAAAATATTTATGCTCAAGCAAAAATCATCAAATGCAGGCCGATCATATTTCGATCTTGTTTCTGGTTACAGCAGGCCGATCTTAGGCCGATCATATTTCGATCTTATTTCCGGTTACAGCAGGCCGATCATATTTTGATCTTATTTCGGGTTATAGCAGGCCGATCATATTTCGATCTTATTTCGGTTTACAGCAGGCCGATCTTAGGCCGATGATTTGGCGATCATATTTCGATCTTATTTCAGGTTACAGCAGGTCGATCATATTTTGATCTTATTTTGGTTTACAGCAGGCCGATCTTAGGCCGATGATATGCCGAACTATTCCAATCTTATTTCGGGTTACAGCAGGCCGATCTTAGGCCGAACTATTCCAATCTTATTTCGGTTTACAGCAGGCCGATCTTAGGCTGATGATTTGGCGATCATATTTCGATCTCATTTCAGGTTACAGCAGGCCGATCTTAGGCCGATCATATTTTGATCTTATTTTGGTTTACAGCAGGCCGATCTTAGGCCGATGATATGCCGAACTATTCCAATCTTATTTCAAGTTACAGCAGGCCGATCATATGCCGAACTATTCCGATCTTATTTCGAGTTACAGCAGGCCGATCTTATTTCCGTACTCGGCGAAATGCGTGCATGACTGCAGGCTAAACCACCATGGCTGCAGGCAAAATAAACTACGGTTGCTTTGAAATGCTCTCCTGACCACACTGTACGCCAGCGAACATCATAAACATATGTTTCTGGTTGCTAGAGACTTATACGAAATGCTCGTACTTTATAGAGGAAAACATACGTCCCGGCGCTCAACGGTTAGCATTTGAAGTGAAGTTCGAGCATATCGCGCACCGATCCACGAATATACCATGGGTCGGCGTTCTGCGGTTGGGCAAGTTTCCGGACAACTGGCGTTTGAAGTGTTAAAAAAGCTGTTACATTAAATGGAGGAGCCCAGATAAAGGAATTACTGTAATTGTTGTGTTCAACCATAACATCATAAACCACTTTTTTCTAATCCCCTTGAGGTGACGAATTAAGCAAATTCTACTGTACATGCAAACAGTCCAGTTGAAGTGCATACATTGAGCTCATTAGGTGTGCTAAGAAAAGCAAGATATTTGAATTTCTTAACAGCCATGATAAAACACAGGCTTATGATGAGTAGGACATGTGACACTAGTGGGAAAACTTTGTTATATACATAGCTGGTAGAAAAAGCCTACCTTCTGCACATAAAAAGCATGCAATGCTAATCGATTTCACAAAAATCTTAATTGATGCGGTTTATAAACAATTACAACAGGTGAAAAGTTCAGTCTTTAGCCTGTTTCATCAGTGTTAAATACAAGGTCAGCAGAGTTAAACCAAACAAGCATCAATCAAGCTGCACAATAACCTGAGAACATAACAAGTTTATCAGCTTAACAATTCAGCAACAAGACAATTTACCTCAGTGTGTATATACAAAAAAGAGCTTTCTGGTGCACTGAAACAAATTTTTATTCTTGGCCAAGATTTCAGCAGTATGCAGCAACCTATCTTCATCACTGGGGCAAAACAGCTTGTCTTAGTGTGATTTGATGTGCTAACAATCTAGAAACACAATGCTTAAACAAGACATTTCAACAGACGAAATGCCAGCTCTGCTGCAAGTAAAACTCTTGAAAATGCCCTTTTATTGCATTGCCCACCCAACAATGTGCTACCAGATGGTTACGCCACTAAAATACCATTCAACCATGCCTTGGCACGATATCTTCCTGAACAGGTTGGAGACTCCCAGTTGTGCAACCATCCAATGGATTACATGTTCTTCCATAATGAGTACCAGTTGTCAGAAAATCTTGTCCACATCAGTACTTATAAACGGCTGTGTATTGCAGCAACGCAACACACCAAGATCAGTGTTAAGCAGTCTTACTTCATTTGCCATAAAGGTTGCTTTCAGGTGAGTTTCCTGGCCATTCTTTGTTTAAAGTGTTTTGACAAGTTTGGAAACTTCAATGCAGGGGTGCACAACCTTTCGGTTATTGCTGGCCACATGTTTATTTGCATCATTTATGACCTCCATTGAGTTCATGTTACTTTTATTTTTTGGCACTGTTTTTGTTCTGTGTCTGCACACTCAACCTAGCTTACTTGAACACATTTGTTTGGCCGTTTTTCTGCTAAGTATCCTCATACAATAGATAGAGTTTTCATAATGCACAATTTAATTATGTATTCACAGCCACATAAATCTTGGTTGAAGGCTGCATGCCACCGTACCCCACGGCAGGTTGTGCACCCCTGCTTTAAAGGAATAAGATGTCTTTGCACACTCTTGCCCAACATCCTTCATTTTTTAGATAGAACTAATAAGAACAACCAAAAAAGTACTGTGCACCCCATTTCCCGCATGACAAAGCATTTCTATTTTTTGCTGTAAGGTTAGTGTGGAACACTTTATTGTTACTGCCTTTCACCAGATCAGCTATTTTTGTATATGAGGCCTTTTTCAACGTATCTTTGTAAGGTTATAGCTTTTGATTGGTACAAATATGCAAATCTGCTCTTGAATAGATTCAAATTATCCAATTCCTAGACAGTTTTCGGGCTAGCTTTACTAACATTACAATAGTGTTGTCTGTTGTCAAAAAGCATCAAATTACTGTAATAGCATATCCTGAACCCTTTTTGTGACTGTAGTGTTCTACGTATGGCTCTTGGTATTCGTGCTTTCTGTAAGAAACACCACAATGGTGCATGTGTAAAGCGGAACTCAACACAGCAAGCACATCTAAAGCTTTGCTCAGCTAAGAAAACGTCTTGGCAAACGAATTGCCAAGAAGGGCAATTATTAATGTAAAAAGTCATGTTGGTGAGTCATTACACTTTCCTTCACACAGAGATCAAAACAAAACAAAGTCCCAGATTTAACAACTCGATAGTTAAATTATGTGTCAGATAAATTCTACTGCCAGTCCAATAATTTCACAGAACTGCCAAATAATATGCTAAAAGAATTTTCAAACAGAATTTTTCAGAATTTTCACAAATTTTCATTTTCATGCAGCTTTATCCATCCCCGAAATTATCATAAAAAATAACAATTATAGCTTTCTCTTGAACCTCAAAGCAGCACTGCCAAAGGAGATAGATCTTACCTTAGTTTCCTGTTTTGTATTGGAAAATGAAACTACTGCAGAAACAATCTGGACCTGATTAAGTACACACACATTTTGCCAAAAATCTCTTAAGAATGTGTAGTGCCAGACAGCCACACAAGCAACTGAAAACTGTCACAATGAATAGGACATCCAAACATCTGAACAGTGAAAAAATTGTCAGCAAACCATAATGTACAGCCAATTCCTTGAGCAGATGCACAAAGACTCTAAAGATGAACCAAAATTGCAGCAAGATGGGATTTGGTGGCAACATTGGTATGAGAAAAATCATTTTAATCTTTAACAGACATGTCAAACTTCAACCATGCATTATTTCAAACACACCCAACTTTTTCAAGCAACACAACTCTGTGTCCAAAGGCAAAAGAAAAACTATAGTCTGAAGCAAAAACTTTAATTGGCCTACATTGCACTATTGAAGTAGTATTGTGTCTTCTCCTCAAATGTTTAATGCAACTTTCTTTTTTCACCTGATATTTCAATCTGGTCAATCATTTTGCTATAATGCAAATGAAAAACATTAGGGCACTTTACAGACAACAAAACAAAAACCAGATAATTGTCTGCACAAGCTCTCTTGGATGCAGGAATTTTGGCTCAAACATCAAAACGTATGCAACAGAAACTATAGTTAAATACCTGATCCACGCTCCTGACTGTTGTAACTGCCAGATCCACGAGCAGTATATTCCTTAGCATCACCATCATCATATGTTTCTCGAGAAGAACGAACATACCCAGAATCTCGTCTAGAAGAATAATCAGTTTTTCTCATAGGGGACCTTGATTGCATGGTTGCTCTGGATCCAGCATAAGCACCACGTTCCTTTGACGGTGACAAATCCCTACTTGCCATATATTTTGACGAATACTCCTTTGGTGAAAACTCCCTGACCTTTTTCCTTGAATCACCAGGAGAATGTCGACGATAACTTGCATCAGAGTACTCTCGGCCAGACATACTTCTTGATACAAGTGGTCGTCTGCTAGAACCAGGTGGAGAAAATTCTCGGGTCATTCTTTCACCTCCATGTGCTAGTGGAGGGGTGTATTCTCTTCTTGCTTCTAGCCTCCTCAGCTTTGGTGGCGATTGCTCTCTGTAGCTGGACCTGGTAATGGGGCTACGAGATCTCATACGCATTTGTGAGTCATACGTCCGATCAGAATAACCATCACGCGCACCAGAATCATAACGCGAATCCTCCCTTCTCAAATCAGCATATCGGTAGTTATCATCCACACGCCTGGAATCATATCCACGATAATTACTGCTCTGCCTACTTTGATAACTCCCATGAGAACTATAGCCCTCCTTTGAAACGCCACCATATCCTGCATCAGAGTAGCGATCATCATATCCACTTGATCTGTAGTTGGAATGAGAATCACCATAGGAATCCCTTCTGCTGTCATCGTAAGTGTCCCTTCTGCTGTCACCATAACCACCATCTCTAGTATCACCTCTGTAACTGTCAAATGATGGCCGGCGATACTGATCCTGTCCACGTGAGCTGCCATTGTATCGATCAGAATAATTTCTGTCCCCTCCACGCCCACCACCTCTGTATCCACCACGTCCTCTGGGTTTATCAACAAAACCAGCCTGTTTCTCTGCTTTTCGAACAGTCACACATCTTCCCTGAATCTCTACACCATGCATCCTTCGAATAGCATCATCAGCAGCAGATTGATCTTCAAATGACATAAATGCAAATCCTCTTGACCGATTAGTTTCACGATCACGCATAACCATCACTTGCACAACACGTCCAAATATGCTAAAGGCTTTCTCCAAAACTTCTTCATCACAATTGTGGTCCAAACCACCAATAAAAATTCGACCTCCAATGTGTTCACGAGCCATAATTGTAACTCAAAAGTAATGCTTGATGTTTACTAATTGCTGCAGAGTAACAAGTAAATAGATTTTGAATTAGTGTTTCCACAAAGACTTTCTGTACTTGGCATGCACCCACATCAACTTAGCAGTGACCCTGCACATTCTGAACAAGCAGCGAGCTTTTATGCGCTTGATGTTCAAAAAAATGTTGCACTTGTCAGTTAACAACAAAGTTTCAAAGTAACTTTCAACTGATGGCCAGCTCATATTTAAACTTGGTGAGTGCCCAGTTTTGATTCTGTAGCAGTGCTCGACATGGTAATGTGCAGGATACGACCATTTTTTGACGTGACACACATGACAAGGTAACCACACATTACTAACCAGGCGTGATCGCTTTTCAGTATGAAAGAGGTGGCATGCACGTTGACTGTCCCATGGTGGCAGACTACCCAAAGCACTTGAATTCCAACATCAGCTATTTTCCAAAAATAAACTTGAAGGAAAAATGAAAAGTGCCATCTAACCAATCTGGCACATTGAGCAAAATAGTTATCATTTTTTTAGTCATCACCACTGTTTTTCACAAGAAACTTTGTTTCAGCTAGATTCTCCCACCCAAAACTCACTTTCCCAATTTAAATGTTATGTTTTAAAGAATAATTTTCATTCAAGCAATACAACAGCCTGGATGAGTGGCTCTCAGTCATGATGTAAAATACGTTCAAAAACTCATTACAACACATGCAGTGGTGCATCTAGCCTGGAAAAAAGGGGCTTGTTGCGGAAGGGCAGCTTTTGATATCACTTTTCAGCATAAAACCACATTTTCTCTTAAGACTAGTAATCAACCGATAAATTTTGCAATTTTGCCCAATTTCGGAAACCCAAGTTGCTACTTCATCTCTGATTAATTAACCCAAATTCTCTGTACTCTTTCTTAGGATGCACAGCCCTCCGACTACATCAAGTAGTGCGCAATACCCACACCACTCCACAATTGTCTCCATAAACTGCTCTATGATGTTACATTTGCTCACAGATTTTTGCATGTGCGGTAAGTAGATGATTGCCTGCGAACAAATCAGGGCAACTACCGTATTTTTCGAACCATAAGGCGTTCTTAAAATCCTTTAATTTTCTCAAAAATTTAAAGTGTGCCTAATGTATGAATCTGGTTGTGCTTTCTGATCTAGAACCAGTTTTATGTGGTGAACGGTACCATTCATTTGATTGCTAGTTAATTTTTTTGTAAACAGACATAATAAACCAACAACAATTGCAATGAGAAGCACACGAAAGCAGCTAGCACATACAACAGATAGTATAACTTGGCGAGGCTCCTGACTACATAGGCGCTTGCCAAATCAAACACGCGTACAACTTTTATTTTATTTATGTCTAGCAGATTAGGCATGTGTGACAGATTAAACTCCCTCGTATGTAATGACAGATTAAACTCCCAGTGGCGACTCAGGCACCGAGGCGATTCCGGCACATGGGAGTTACTAGGAAAGAGTTGAATACAGTTAGACTTACTTAAATTATGCTACATTTAATGCACCTTATAATCCGGTGCGCTTTATGTATGAAAAAAGAACAGCTAGCATTCAACTTTTGATACTGCGCCCTATAATCCAGTGCGAGGTTTCCGGATGAAAGGGGTGAAATGCGTTGGGAGAAATCTGTTCCTAGCAATTTGTTTCAGATAACGGGGATTCTGGTTTATCGGCATTCGGAAAAACAGGTCCGACTGTATTTGTAAGTGATATTGATCTCATTGTCAAAACACATAAGAAAAAAATGTCTAAGTTATCATTGCTTTTGGGTACAGGGCATTTATTACATCACAATCACTGTTTGTTCCTACGAATATGGTGCTGAAAAGATACTTAGCTTGTCGAACATTCAAATGCAAATGTCAATTGTACAGCAATGAGCTGTTTATCCAAACGTACATACACTTACAAAATTGATGCTGACAACCAGCTGCACAACTGCATCTGTGGAGCACGCTGTCTATCAAGATGGCGGTGTTATAAATATACTTGCAAAATCACTGCGAAAAAGAACGATTGAATTGCAATTGCTCTGATTATTTTACATCATAATGAAAAAGTAAATTACTCGAAATGAATATAGGACTTCTTGCTCAGCAAACAACATCAACAACTGCTTAATTCTAAAAAGGCTATTTTCGAAATAGGATGCTTGACTATTATTTTGTTCAGATAATGGAGCCACAATTTTTTAGGCTAGCTGTTGCCTTTCAACATGAGAAGTTGCTTATAAAAATAGAGTTTCAGTAGAAACAAACCTATGTTACTTGGCGTGATGCTGAGGAAAGCCTAAACTTACTTTACACTTTAGCGTCCAGCCACTTTCGGGGATTTTCGAAAAAAACGCTTAAACGCACATGGCTTCGCGCGAGAATTTTTCCGGTCTGGTATGCTCTACAGACCCGGTAAAAGTCTCAAAAAGACGCTGAAAGTCTTCTAGTCTGCACTCGAAAAAAAATTTTTTGCTTGAGGGGTGCAGATTTTTTGTGAGTGACGTCGTAAGTGGAAGACTTTTAGGCCACCTTGGCCCGCTTTGCCTGGCCCTGGGTGCCAACTGTTAGGTGGTAGTATTTCGTTTAAGTTTTTATTGGAAACTAGGCCACAATCCGAGTCTTTTGATACTTTGGATGACCTGCTGGGGTTTCGGGTTCAAAAGTTATGATGCAAGATAGTAAAAATTTTTGAATAATTAGATAATTAATTAATTTGTTTATTTTGGATCATAACTTTTGATCCAGAAACACTAGAAAGTCGATCAATGGCTCAAAAAACTCGGACTCGAGCCTAGTTTCCAATGAAAACTTCAGCAAAACACTTTGTCCTAGCGGTTGGGCCCAAGGCCAGGCAACATGAGCCAAAATGACCCCCAAACTACTTCACTTATGATGTCACTCACAAAAAATCCGCAACTCCCAACCAAAAAAAATTTTTTCAAGTACAATCTACTAGACTGTCCGCTCCGTTTGAGCCATTGAACAGCTTTCTAGCGCAAATCGGCGCAAGAGTTTTTGTGACTGACGTCATAAGTGAAGTAGTTTTAGGGTCATTTTGGCTCATGTCACCTGGCCTAGGGCTAACCACTAGGCCAAAGTGTTTCGCTGAAGTTTTCATTGGAAACTAGGCACGAGTCCGAGTGTTTTGAGCCTTTGATCGAGTTTCTAGCGTTTCTGGTTCAAAACTTATGATTTAAAATAAACAAATTAATTAATTAGCTAATTAGTCAAATATTTTTACTAACTTACATCACAACTTTTGAACCCGAAACCCCAACAGATCATCCAAAGTATCAAAAGACTCGGATTGTAGCCTAGTTTCCAGTAAAAACTTCAGCAAAATACTACCACCTAACGGTTGGCGCCCAGGGCCAGGCGAAGTGGGCCAAGGTGGCATAAAAGTCCTCCACTTATGACGTCACTCACAAAAAACCCACATCCCCCAAGCAAAAAATTTTTTTAGAGTGCAGACTAGAAGACTTGCCGCGTCTTTTGAGACTTTTACTGGGTCTGTAGAGCATACCGGACCGGAGAAATTCCCACGCAAAGCCGCGTGCGTTTAGGCGTTTTTTTATCCGAAAATCCCCGAATCCTAGCAGACGCCAAAGAGTTAATGCCACTCACAGGCCTACCTGTCCTGCCTACATAATTCACAGCATAGGGTCAACAGTCTTTGGTTAAAAACTCGGTACATTTGGTGTTCTTGGTAATATGAAAGCATGGATGTTTTGTTGTTAGCATATTTCCAATTGTTTACCTTATTTGATTCAATCTTTGGGTTGGGTCAGTATCACATAAATTAAGCAATCCTATTTTGTGAATCAATGGAAGAACAATGGGTTGCTCTGTTACGCCCTTCCTGCAGTCAAAATAGTTGTAATTATGCAATATAAAGTTTTTGGATGGAGTTTGCAATCTCAAACCATTAAAGCACACAGTAGTTTTGTCCAGATACTTCAGTGCTGGTTGGGTATTCGAACCCATGATACAAATAGCAAAAGTCCAAAATTAGGGAGAAAACTTTGCAAGTTTTCCAATCCGCCTATTTCTGATGAACACAAATTGTATCAGTGCTTCCCTTTCTAAAAGAATCAGTAAAGAACAGTACTTACCAGAACCATCTACTAGCATACTCAGTTCCTGATCCTCTTGTTTCAGCTTTTGTTGCAGCATGTTTGTGACTATACTTCCAGGTGCTTTTTCAACTTCTTTGTCAACTTTTCCTCCAAGAATTGATGCATAGTAAATAATATTAAGACATTTTGATGCAGCAATAAGGTTCTTGTCTTCATGTGCAGACAGATTACCTGCATCTTCAGAATAATCAGAGACAACCTGAAAAATACCCCAACACAAAAAAAGTTTAAGAATTTACATGCTTCACAAACTTGTATAATATGAACTTTGCAGCAGAGTGCATAATAAATATGAGAGATATTGAAGTCATTTGCACATTTATAGCCAGCCATGGCATTTTTATCACAATTACATGGACATTTTGGCCAAAATATGAATTAACAGAGGTATGTTTTGCTGGATCTGTACCTCATCAGCTATTTCATGTCAAAAGTGAAAATCAGAAAACTTAGCAATGTTTCCCGCATGGTAATAAGGTATAATTTTAATACTGCACGGTCAGATCAACAGCTCTGTACAGATTAAAATATCTTAGAACTGTTTAATGCACTTAAACTACCTGTTGATTTTCCAAACAACAAGCTGCATATTGGATGAATTGACAAACAGCTTATCCAGAATTTTGAAAAGGAAGAAAATCTTTTAACTTTTATCCATATGTCGAATTTGCAAATTTAGTTTTGTTGCAAACTTACTCTAAGCATTTGGAGCCACAATGCTGTCAACAACAGATGTAGTAACAAATATGACAATTACCTTAACCGTGATGAGTTGTTGCAAAGATTCAACCATCCTTTGTAGATCATGAGCATTGTATTCTGACCAGAATTCAACTAATACAGATTGCGCAAAAACAGGCAAATGCCCCAAAACATGACAAAAGTTTGGAAATGCAGTTTCAAGTGTTTCAGGGTTCTGAAGAGCACAGTACTCCATAATAGTAACAAACATGTTGAGATAATTTGGAGTGTTTCTGATTGTTTCAGCTATCTTGCTGCCTTGTGTATCAATTTTGTCCACCAGGTATGAAATTGCATTCACCAACAATGTTTCTAAAGAAGAATGCTTTGAGCATTTTTGAAAAAAACATCTGATAAAATTTACATCAACAGTTGGTCGCAATTTTGAATCTCCTGCAGATGATTCAAAGGGGGCTGAAGCTACATATGATGAGTGAGGAACTTCTCCCTGATTGTGCATATCTTTCACTGACATAGAAGTAGCAAGCACAGCATTCACATTGACAGAATCCGCCTCATCAACATCTTTGTCTTCATCTTTTATTAGCGCTTTCACCTTTTCTTTGTGAAGGCCAAACCTGTGTGACAAGAACAGATACTTCATCAGCAATTGGCAAAATCAATGGCAAGTTTGACACAGCAAAGTAGGGCTCTAAACTAGCACACTATTCCTTGCATCTATTTGCTAAAACATTCTAAATGAGCCTGCTGGATGAGTGGAACAGTAGATGGTGTAAAATTGGGTTGTGATTCATAACAAAAGTTAAAAAAGCAATACTGTTATTTAAGATTCAATCAGTTTTGTGCTTGATAGTAACTAAAGACCTGGCACAAATGAATGCTTTATGAAATCCGCTGCCAATAACTTATCACCAGGGTTCCTTAAGCCCAAAATAACCTACTTTTTTAGATAGATGTGGGTGTCAGCCAAGTGAATACAAAAAAACACAATTGATGTGCTTTTTCAGATGGGTGTCTGTTTGAGGCTGTGGTGATGCCAAGCAAATCACTGACCAAAAACGTCATTCAGAATCTGAACTTTCATCACAGTATATTGCTTGTTATAGAGCAGGGGTGGATAACCTATTTACTATCACGGGCTGCATAAATGGTGGATTATTGCTGGCAGGCCGCAAAAACAATCGATTTAATGAAAAAATTGAACCTTTACCTAACTATGAGGGATAAGGGATTCTGTTGCCATGCTATCTAAGTATCTGCTTGCCGTGGAGCTTCGTTTTGACCTGATTTTGTACCCTAAATTGGTATATAATCAAAATTCAAATGTGGGTCATATCAAATGATCACACGGGTCACATTTGGCTTGCAGGCGGCAGGTTCCCCACCATTGTTATAGAGTGATAGTACTTGCCTTGGTTGCCACATTCACACGAGGTTTATTTAAAATACACATCATGAATGCAAACTTACCAATGATTGATACTTTTAAAAATGTATGAAATGCTGTATGTTATTACCAGAGTTACCACACATTTCCAAAAAAACATTTTCCATCCTTTTTAAATACTAAATTTAAATTTTTTAATACTCTACCATCATTTGCATTTTTCGAAATTTTGTTCATGGAACACAGTGCAAAATACATCTGCAGAATTGTCATCAGTTGAAAAGAATAAAAATTGAATAAACAAATGCCTGACTTTAGAATTTCCATACTTTATATATATTTTCACCAGATTCAATAGTTTTACAAGGTATTGAAAACCAATTTCATAATTCAATACTTTTTCAGCACCTTCATACCGTGTGGGAACCCTGCATTACAGCAGTTTAGTTGGTTTGACATTGAAAGAGTACTACTGCGTTATTTTTCATGAGTTCAAGGTGAGCTACTTTCTTAACTGGTTTGTCTTGTGAGCAAGCTGATATTTGAGCTTAGAGGATACACAGCAAATTACCACTGCAGCATTCACTACAAAAGAAGTAGCATGGCACACAGTGTAGGGTAAACAAAGATGAACGACTGCCTAGGATTTTCTAACTGGGCATAAAAATGCAAGTACAATAAAACTTTCCTTCACAAATCATGCCATCAGTATCTACAAATATGCCCATGCATCTTATACAGCAAGACCTTATTAGTTACTTTTCGCCGTGGACATCTTGTATTCCTAGCATATTTTTTTTCTATACTGCGACTCTGTATTTGGGCATTGGGTAACATAAGATCTATTTGGTTGAACGGAAATAACCACTGATTAATCAAGACCTTAAACAAAAGATTTTGTTTGGTTTTGATGATCCTGGTTGCTGGACATTCATTCATACCACATCAATGCATAGCAAATATATATTCATTAATAGTGGAAAGTTCATCATATTCCAGTAAAATTTGAAGTTATTTTCCTTTTCTAACTTTGATTTACTTACCTCAAATGATGATTTCTTGTCTATTCAAAAAAGCTTTTTTGAAGCTTTCAGTTTTAATGAAAGACTACTTTTTTGTTATACATGAAATATCAGGACATATGAGTTAAAAATTTTCAAATTGCAACAATTTCAACATTTTGCTATGATTTTTAATTAATCTGATTGATGATGATGCTTTTGTTTCAGCTGCGATGGTTGACACGTGCTCCATGGATCATCTTGTCTGCTTGTTTATGAAAACATGTGCTAGTGTTGCTGCAAGATAACTGTCTTGACTTGGTTCGTTGTGCTTTCTTGTGCAAGTTTTCTGGATGTGTGAGGAATATAACAGCATTTTGTCAACACCTACTGATGCCAATAGCAATATATCAGTAAAACCCAAAAAACAGCCGATATATCAGTCTATCTCTGATTGTAAGCACGACAGCAACATTATATCTTCTTACCAACTAAAGCCTACTTTGTACAACACTGAACTATGTGACCCTTGATTTGACAATTGGAAAAATTTGCTCAAAATGATTTCATCTGTGTCAACTACACTTAACAAACCTGCTAAGAGCAACACCGCAGCAGAGATCACTAAATTTTCAAAAGTTAGGAAGTACCAACTGCTAAAATACTTGAAAGCAAAGCAGTGAGTGGCCAACAACACAAACACCATAAGCACATTGCTTTGAAACTGTTGATCTTTAATAGACTGCCCATGGTTAATATGTGGAACAGGACTTTTTGGTCTGGCCATTTCAATCTCAGCCGTTTTTGGCACGGGACTTTTCAGTCTTGTTCATTTTGGTCTCGAAATATTTCAGTCAGACTATGAAATCTTACATGTTCATTTTTTAACACAAACGTGCTTCAATCTACAAAAGGTTTTATTTAAAAAAAAGACAAACATGATCCAAGATCCAACCCTTTAACGACCACCAGAGCCACTATAGTGGCTCATGCATTTTTGGTTATAACTCGGCACCTGCTGCAGCTAGAGAGGTGTTCAAACCCTCT
>JGI24158J21664_10008773_pt1 | contig 13468 bp, 9 predicted proteins | sample Ectturendosymbi3_FD_21664 | JGI IMG/M metagenome (IMG submission 21664) | reverse complement strand
CAAGCAATGAGAAGTAGACCTGTAAGTTGACAACGACTATCGGACAACTTTAAGTTATAACATCACGCAGGCTGAAAAATTGCGCAGATGAATTATGTAAACTCGCCAGAGCAGACACAGCTTTGCACTTGCTCACTCAGAAGTCAGTACTAAACCTTATGCATATTTCCACAAGACTGCATACATAACAAGCCACGCAGTGTGTAAACGAAGACTGCATAAGCGTAGTTTGATTAAGCCAGTGTGGTCCAACTACAGGCACTCGGCTGCATGTGGCTCACCACAGCATTTTCACTGGCCCACGCAAGCATTTAGAAAAAAGCTTCAAATTTGAAATTTTTTGAAAAGCTTGTAAGGTTACATTTGTCTCACTGATTTGCTTGCGCTGGATAAAGAGTGTTTGCACAAGAACAATGAATAGGCCTACCTTTTCTGTGTACCGTTATTGTTTTTGTTTTATTTATTTATTTTACGATCAAATTAGAAGTTACGGCCCTCCCTTAACCTTCCGCTGGGGCACCTCACTGTATAACTTCTGTGTTTTTTCGGTGCTCCGGCGTTCGTTGTCTTGAAGATTACAACTGGCGCAATGAACTCAATACCGCCAAATAAATCTGTTTGTCTATCAGCTAAACGCGACCTTCACAAAGTTGCCCTTGAACCAAATTAATTGCCCATCCCTGCAATAGGCAATTTTAATTACTGTAGAACAAGCATAAGATCTTTTAATAAAAATGTAGACTACAATACTAACGGTATTAGTGACTGTGAAGAGCTTCTAGAAATTAGTCAGCAAAGATAGATTTCCCAAACTGAAATATTTCGCATTGAAATGCGCTCGACGTTCGGAAACACATACATGTGCGAGAGTACGTACATTTTCTACGATGAAGCAAGTCAAATCTACAGTAAAAACATAAATTTAATGGCAGACGAAACACAGCACCATAGTCTCCGACTTGCCGCCACTAACACTGGTATTGCCAAAGGAACGATATAGTTTCAGAGAAGCCTCGACTACAGGCATCCCACTGACAGATATTTGTAATAATTTGCTCTTTGGTACTGTATTGTGTAATACTTTCAATCACGCTCTCACGTATCTTCTCTTTTTTAGTTTTAAATATTGTGAATCTGTTATTTTATACATCATTTTATTGGAAATGGCCCGCAAGTTGTCACGTTTTTGTAAAATGGCCCGTAGGTGAAAAGTGGATGGCCCACCAGTGGTGGATCCAGCCGGTAATTTCAAAGGGGGCGATTTCAGTAATATTTGTTGGTCACTTGTCAAGTCTCAAGACGGCTTCGCTGCTGTAAGAGAAATGAAGTATACTTCACAACACTGCTGTGACAAAACAATGGAAGACAAAATGGCCTTTACTCGCGAATGTTTTTTCTGAATTGTACAAAATTATGGTGAATAAAATTACTTTCGCAGGTTTTAGGGTGGGGCGATCGCTCTCCCCTGGATCCGCCCCTGTGGCCCACGTTGGATTAAGCTATTCACTCAGGCACATTGGTCACCCTCAGTCTCACACTAGCAATGGATTTTTCAAACGTGCTAATGCATTGCTATAGATTCACTCTGGCTTCTTTTCACACAGTAGGCTATAAAACTACTTTGCTTATCGCTATCAGCAGTAACTGCCTCGCTGCTTTATCTGCCAAGATATCTGCGTTCAGTAGCATTCAGTAACAATCGGCAAAACGCCTACTATCGTAACTTAAGTGAACCATGTTATTGTTACACAATAAAGACCAGCCGCAGAAGAATCCTCTCCCAAGTTCGGCACGCAATGGAGCGGAAGTGCAACTGCAAGGTCGCTACTGCATGACACCGGACCGTGAACCTGGCCTATGTGTAGTGTGAGTGTCTTACCGGCAAACAAACTGTCATTGCAAGAATTAAATCAATTAATCGAAATTGAACTGCTAATTTCGTGCTTTCTAGAAAATTTTGGTTCTTATGTCCAATTCCCGGGGGGTGGGGCAAATGCCCGTTTTGCACCCCCTGCCGACGCCCGTGTAGCCTATGCCTAGCAGAGGACGTTTGATAAAAAACTGCAATCGCGCAGAGGTTTAGAACACCGATCAGCGATCACACGACCTGTTAATTATGCAGTGTCGTGAACTTATTGAGTGTTTCTTTTTCTTACTCGGGAGTGCAGAGTGGCACTGCAAAATTTATTGCGACTGCAGTCTGCAAAACTTACAGAAACCATTTGTTTTGCAGACTGCAGTTTTTCTCGTTTCTTTAATCCAAATTTATTTCGATCTAAATATTCAAAAAAACTCAGATTTTTGGATTCGAATACTGAAGGATTCGAATCCATAGGCTTCGATATTCCATTATATGCATCCCTAGTTGTAAGAAGAAAACCACTCCAAAAGACTCACTGCGGCAAAGTAAAAAAGACCCCGCAAAACCAGCGACGCACTGAATACGGATTTGAAGGAGAAAGATATCCAATCAGTTCCTCTACAGTTCGCAGACGTCTCATCACAGTTGGTCGAAAAGAAAGAAGACCGGTGCAAAAACAAAGAAAAGCTTTTAACCAAAGCAATGAAACAAACGATAGAAGTGGGAAAAAAAAGTACAAAGATTGAATAAAAGAACAGTGGAGAAAAGTCTTTTTCAACGACGAAAGCCACTTCTTTGTACAGGGCCAGAGAAGTCAGCATATTTGAAGATCATCCGAAAAGAACATGCGTGATTCCATATAAATCAGTTTGCTAAGCACCCGCAGAAAAAGATATTTTGGGGGTTGTTTAGTTACTACAGTGTCGGAAGCATTCAGCCAATCAAAGGCATGATGCGCTCGCCACAATTTAATGAAGTTCTTGAAAGAAGTGTTGTTCCAGAGCTGGAAAAGAGATATCCTAATAGATCTGGAATCTCTGAGCATAACATTGCCCCCTGTCATGCATCGAAAATGGTGAAAAAGTTCATGACAGAGAAGAATATACCGATGCTTGATTGGCCCGGGAGTTCTCCAGACGTAAACCCAAATGATAATTTGTAGACGATATGCAAAGGTCGACTTCATGCTGTAGACATAAGACTATCGAAAATCTCATTCGTGCACCGATTCAAGTCTGATCCAGGGATCCGAAAATTATAAGGGATTATTCAACATTGGCAGACTCTCTGCCAAACCGCGTAAAAACGCTGCTTTAACATAGAGGTCATATCCGTTACGAATGTGCCTTCAATTAATTTGCACAAGGGTTAAAAAGAAAATCAGGTTTCGTGGTTATTAAAGGTATACGGAATATCAAAGCATCTTGAACATCAGAATCAAACACTCACAAACTGAAATGGGTCTTGCTTTCATGTTTAATTATCGATGTCGTTTTTTTTGCTTGTTCTCCACTTTTTTCATCGTTACTTTTCCTATTTTTTCAGCTTTCTTTACCTATGCATATATGGACCCGGCATATTTTGTTAAATCTTCTTCCCTATTGGATTCCGATAAACCGCACCAGTTGGCTTTTATCGTTCACGCATTCTGGGGGATCAGTAAAAAAAAATTAAGAGAAGTGATGGCGGCATACCTACTTTACAGCTATGTAAACATTTATCTTTGTTAATATTTCGTGTAGTATCTCCATCTTTAACTAAAACAAAGTATAATACTGCATATAGAAAGCTATGTTAATAAATTTAATAATCTAGTCTAACTAATGTAAAGAATGTTTCATTGTTCAGTTCAAGTTTCAGTAGTGGTTTATTTCTCTTAGAATATATAAAAGGCTTTAAACGTTAAGTTTGTCGCCACTTGTGTAGAGCCCTATTAAACGTGTGGGCACCATGTTTACAAAATAGGTCAAATAGACTTCAATCCTGCTCTGGATGAGAAATGCTTGCTTGCAGCCTCCGTCGTGACCTTCGAACTTGGTCTAGCTGTTGGGTTCATCCAATTACGCGTGCATAGTGCTATTCTTTACCTTCGTTCGTTAGCAACAGACATCAATTTCGTAAACTGCATCACCAAATCCTACCACGTAGGACATCCGACTTTTTATTGCTCAGCAGTGTTTGCAACGTCTTAAGTTCAAAGGTAATCGCACTGAAAAACGTTATTCAGTACAGCCATTGCCAAGTTGTGCAAGTGTTTAAGTCCCTCTAATAAAAGCCTTCATCACAACCATAACTAAGCATATCATTTGCCCTTGCGTTAGGTTTTCACACTAACGTTCATCGTACAATCAAAATGAAAGGCAACACCTTTCGTTTTTCTTGTTGAAACGACTTTTCTATGACTGCAAATGTTGAATGTAGCGTTGAACAAGGGAGTCAAACCTTCTACGAAACCCACATTGCCTGTAAGCTGGCACGGATTCACTCTACTCACACTTCAAGCCTATCATCTGAACTCTAATAATTACCCACGCAGACACACCAACTGCACCATCTTGCTTCCAGAATGTCATTTTCCGATATCACTGCATCATACAGAAAATATCAGTTTCATTGAAGCTGAGCAACGTTACCTTTGCATAGACCTTTACTTCACCCGCCAAATTTAACCTTGATAACCCCACATAATCACTAGCAGGGTTGCGGAGCCTGAGGTAAATGTTCGACTCCCAACTCCGACTTTTGCAAAATTTCCGACTCCCGACTCCTTAGCATAAAGTGAATGAAGTTTGGCTGTCAACAATTTTGTAGCAACTAACACTCAATGGAAATCGTGGTACATAGCAAGAATTCTGTTTCAATAAAAGTTTCAAAACAAATTGTACTATTTCAACAGGAATTCCCAACTTAAGAGTGTGATGTAAAATATGATTCAATTCGACTTCCGGAGCAGGACAAAAAAATTCGACTCCGACTCCTAGTGTTGTTGGGAATCCGACTCCGTCTCCACCCAAGCACCTCCGGCTCATTGCGACTCCGACACCGACTCCGCCACAGTGGTCACTAGGCTACAGCTTGTGGCACTTGTTTATCAAAAATATCTCAATGAACATTAAAAAAGAGCATGAGATGTGCTAAGACATATTCGTCGCCAATCCCGATGGGTATCAGGTGATGTAATGATGCACCGTTGGGGCGTAAGGATCGAGCGATAGGAGAAAAAGGTTTAAGCTAGCTTTGAATATCTCGGTGATTTCATGCAAGGTTTTTTCCATCAGATTTTGAGTGGGGGGGCAATATAAACCTTGAATTACCAGACCCGCAACATTTACTAGTCTGCGGTCGAATGTTATCTCTGTCCTTTGCTCAAAGGACTTTTGACTGCGGTGGGAGGAAATGGCCTTGGCTGGGGAGAAAGGTTTAGAGACTGGGGGGCAATTGCCGCCCAAGTAAGTATGTTTAAAAAACCCTGGTGCGGTCATTTTTCTCCTCCTGAACGGCGTGCACAACTAGCAAAGCATCTCAACGTCTCATAGACAAAATAAGTTTATTAAAGTGGTCGAAATACCCGCTTATTAAAGATTTGCTCACAGCTTACTCTACAAGCTCACTAAGCAAGAAAGTTACTTTCAACAACCTCCACAAAGGCACTGTTGCAATCTCTCTGTTGGCGTTACGTTGAATATGCGGTTCACCACGAACGGGATGTGCGTGAAGAATAACACCCATATACATGTGGCGCGAACAAGCAATAATAGGGTGATCATGGCATGTGATCTCCATTGTTGCTTGCTGCCACAGTGTGAAGATTTGCGCACGTGATCTCGGGCTTTCCGATCGCAACAGCACATTTTCTGCTGCGACAGACTTCACTTGTACAAAAGATGTGTTTGATAAACTGGAGATTTTCAGGCTTGAACATAACCTCTAACAGTCTTGAGGGTCAACATCAAAGGATATTGAAGCTGCATCATTGACATGCGTTATACGGTCGTTAAGCAGGTACGAAATAGTCGTAAACGGGATTACGGCTCAGAAAACGATTATGCGGAAGCTTATATTAGGGTTTTTATAAAGTATTTTAGGGACACGATTCGGGTCCCTAGAATCAAAGAAATTCGGGTCCCTACAGGTCCATACCGGGTACCCAACATTTCCCTTAAAAAAAACCTGCGTTATATACTTTTTGTCTTGCAGCCTTCCACTTAATTTTGTCGGATGACGTTTGCGCTCTAAATACCTCGATGCACAGATTTGAAATATCTGCAAGTTTTCATGTGCTTTCCACCATTTTGTAAAATAATTACAGTACTTCGCATACCCTTAAATAATACTTCATAAGTTTGTGTAGGAAAACGTGAGATTCAATACTTTATTAAGAAGTCATTACTAAGTTCAGATCTTGCAAACAATTTCTTTGAAGTCTCGCTTTGAGCGGATCCAATCCTACAAAGTAGAACATGCAATGGATGCAAATACGCATGAAAAATAGGCAATAAGACAGGAATTTCAGGCAGTAAAATAATTTTGCCTGCAGAGAACCATTCGCTGCTAGCAGGTTTTTGCAAATTTAGTTTGTAACATGTTCATCACAAGAAAATTATTTTTTTGATTCTCTTTTAGTTTATTTTTTTGATTCTCTTTTAGATTCTCATCACAAGAAAATTATTTTTTTGATTCTCTTTTAGTTTGATTCTCTTTAATAATATAAGGAGAAAATAAACGCTAAAACGATCCTTCAGCAATTGCACCAGAGAAAGTAATTGCCAAAACTGGCCTTGTAAAAATGCATCCAATCATTCAGAAACTACCTACGTTAATTATTCACATTCTGCATAAAGCATTCTGGCGGTGGAAGTCAGTAAACACACTTAGCCACATTTAAACAAGCATTTTGCAACTCCTTTGACATTGGAATAATACAATTACAGAGGGTTGCTGGTTTATTCACTCTCATTTCCAAAAATAAAACTATGTCCTTGCTTGGATCGTTAAATGTTCACTCAACTGTAGTTATTCAGCAATAACAGTTTTTGCAGTTGTAGATCTAGTACTGCGTGCGACGATGTAACTCGATTTATGGACTGTCGGATTATACTGTAATCACCTATTGCGCAGTAATAATTTCTGCTCTTGACTTCACAACCAACGTTTCTCTTCCTATTGTTGACAACAAGAAGCTTTTCAACGATTGCAAAGTAGCTGTTTTCTCATTTCGCTTCGCTCTTTCCCAGTAACGTTCACCCACAACTGCACGGAACTTCAGGGTATGAATGATGGGTGTATGCGCAAAGTTTACAATTCAACATCACTGAAGGCTTGGCGCTGAATGGTGTGAATTTTGTAGCGAAGACAGGTGGTATGGCATGTTGCACTGCAGCAGACAGCGCAAAGCTACCTTAAGTTCAGGAAACAGCTACTTTTTTGGGTTTTGAAAAGCGATAGCGCCTTAGGAGCTTCGTTTCGGAATTCAATTCTCGACGGTTTGTCCGTTTCAGTTACAAATCTCATTCGAAGCTGCTGTAACTTCAGTTTGTTTGCTTTTACCTGAAGCAGAGAAACACCAGTCGCACTCCAGCAGCCATGAACTTGCGACTTGCTGGACTGAATCCGAAACGAACTTGCTCAACTGCAATGTTCAAAACGCAGGCAGTCGCTGCGCATCAACGCTGATTGTTATCAAAAAGCAACAAATACAACGTCCTATGCCACTTGACACATGAAATCGATTCAAAAGCACTAAAGGCACTTTCGTAGTGGTTTTGTGCAACTGCCTGTGAGAGTAATTTTGCCGATAAGCGCGAAACTCACTGCCGCGTTGCGCACACACTGATCACCAGTCTTCAATCAAATTGACTTGCTTCTTCAAAATTTTCAAAGCTTTTTCTGCACAATCAAGCGCTTAACGTACCTGTCTAGATCAACTTGCCTACGCTCCTGCCTTCGAGGCGTGCTGTTGACATGAAGTAAACCAAGGTGTAGTCCCATTCACACAAACGCCAAGTCGTATAGTCCTCACTTCTTAATAAAGTACTCGTCTAATGTCTTGTGCACAACGATTGTTGCGACATAAGCGTGCCAGCGATACCGCTGGGTCCGTTGTTTGCGCACAATTGGCTCAAGAGAGGTTCTATCAAAGGGTGGTCGTCGCACGAATGCCATAATGACATGAAAACATACGTGCTTCGGTCAGTAAATGTGCTTAAGAATATGTCAAAGGAACACGTCTTTACTGTCCACTGTTCCTTTGAAAGCAAAATTAGAAAGTCATGCATTGTTTCGAACAATATAAAATATAATTTGAGATTCTGTAAAAAAACGAAAAAGTAGTGAAAAGCAAGCAAACAAATTACTAAATCTCTGTGGGGCATTTTATCGACTATAGGGTGGAAAAATATGAGGTTAAATACTACCTCTATTTTAAACTTTCAAAGTCGGTCTATAAAACTTTTGTAAGAATTTTTCTTACAAAGTCAAAAATGGTGGTAAGCACCAAAACCACAACTGAACAGCAAAACCACAACTGTTTGAACGTCAGTTGTACTTGAAGAGTAAGTTGCGAAGTCGTTAGGCAAAGTGCTGGACTTGTTTAACTTTAAACCCAAATGTCACTTGACAATTTCGTCACTTAAAGAAAAGTTAGTATCCACAAAAAGGCTGTCAAAACCAGTGGTAGTTAAACTGTAAGCAAAGAAGGTTTGTACTTAACACGAATGAAAATTGTCACTGTCCTTCTGTGCGCTTCCTTTCGCGAAGTCATCGGCAGGCCGGTACAAGATTTCAACGTGAGCAAACTTTACGACGATTCAACGCCTTCAGCTAATCCAAACAAAGCGCGTACTTTAGTGTCAACTTCCTCGTCGTTCTGTACCGCCGTCTGCAGAGTTAAACTTTGGCAAGGGTTGATAGCTCTCGGTCAAGCTGCCTGTTAGGTTGAGAGCGGTGAGAGAAGCTCGCAGCATCGTCGTGACCTCGTTCGACGCTTCGTTGTGTCTCCATGACAACGCGGCAGGACACTTACGCGTAATAATAGAGACGGCAGGACTAACATTAAGGCAATATGTTCACTAATAGCTCTCACGAAGAGCGGGTCGCAGAAAGCACTCATCCTGGCAATTGATATTGTTTGCAAATGGCGAAAGAATTCAAACGCACACATCTGGCAGCTGCGACAAGTAGAAAACAGCTTTGCCAACGTGCCGAAGTGAAGGACTTCTGGTTCTACGAGAGCAGCGCGAGTCATACACGGAATTTCAACTCCGTGCTCAGGACATGTGTTCGGGCATATTTCGATGAAAGAATTACCCTTTACGCGTTTTTCTATCAAAAACTACAGGCAGATGAGCAGCTGTGTGTGACATTGATGTTGTGCTCTGCAATGGTTTTATTCTCACCCAGTATTGCTTGCGTGTATTTGTAAATATTCACGCACACGCCTCCTCTGTTTTGATTGGTGCGTCGACGTTGTTCCTATTTAATGTGTGCTGCAATGCAAACCATGTGGAATGAAGTTGAATCTAAAATAAACAAAATTAAAGCGACGACGGTATGTGCTGTGGCGAGAGCCCCACAAATGGAAAGTTACCTTACAACTTGTATAGTTATGTGCTTCCCCTCCACTGATTTGCGCTTTGTTCAGACTGTTTGTGTGTCTAGCTAGTGTTTGCCTTTTTGACTAGAGAAATGGAACGAACGCACCTTCGTAGGAAAATATACATATAGTCTCGCAGTGGACATTTTACAACTTGTTCAAACTGTTGGTTTTCACGACTGGGTGGACACTTGCGACTGTGACTGATGATCATCGACTTTGTCGTGGCGTTTGACCCGATATTTCAACATACCACTAAGTCAAGTCAGACGTCGGGGGATTCTTTGAACAACCAGTTTCGGGTTCCATCATCTAAGTAAGTCAGACCATACGCCTCATTAGGAGTTCGGTGTTTGCGACTCTACAGGACAATATGATCTGCGCTTTGTGTCTCGGGGCCATATTCGCAGGCCGCTAATGGAGCCAGACCTCATGTGTACATGTTGAAGTTGAACCGTCCGATGCCAGTATGAAAGCGGTTAAGTCTGAACCATGCTTGTCTTGCCAGGGACATCTAGCAGGGCTGGTACTGACGCTGGGCAATGGGTATGGAGTCACGGTGATGTTTTCCTCCCACTTCACGTTCCCTCCCCAGTGCGCAGCGCTGTCAGCGATGGAATCGAGCAATTCCTGCGCAAGAGACACAAAAGACGTTTTCTATTTCAGTGGTGAATAGGGAGAAGAGCAGATGACGAGGATCCAATGCGCGGCATGCTGAAGCAGTGGCGTAGCCAGCCCAAAAATTTGGAGGGGGAAAAAAAATTTTGGGGGCAAAAGTGTTTGATTTTAGGCGAATAACACTATTTTGCTTAGAAAAACGCCTCTCAAAGCACAAAATGACCATATTTTCTAAAAAGTTGGGGGGGGGCATTGCCCCTTTTGCCCAACCCCGGCTACGCCTATGTGCTGAAGATACTGTGGCTCTTTGGCGACGAAGCTGAGTAGGTTTTATGCTTGCCAGGACATGGAGGTTGTGTAAAGGTGCAGGTCGGAGGCATCCAATCACAGTTCAAAGTGATGGTTGAATCGATGAGGCGGTTGTGCGCACTGCGCCACCAAGCGGGAGCGCAGTAATCTGTTGTGAAGTGGACCATGATTAAAGATCAAAATCGTATTCTCTTCGAAGCATGCGGTTCCACGTGCAACATAAGTAATTTAGTTTGATACATGAAATATGTTATTTCCAAGGATACTTTTGCAGTCTTCAGGCAAATAAACCATGTATGCCCAAAACGGGCAAATGATTTACCAAAATTCCGATCATAAACAAGTCATATGTTACCCAATGGCTGGAACACCCAGATGGGCAAATTTGTTTTGAACAACATAACGACATGCATCCCCGGCCAAATTTGTCATACGACAGGTGACCATGGGCCAAATTGACCATATACCCACCCACGCTCAAAAAATACGAACCTTAAGCAGGTTTCGCCAGGGCTGCACGACAGAACGCAAAAAACAGCTAGAACCAATATTAAATGTTGAAAAATGATTTGCCCAACTTGCGCTCACCTACCTGAGCAGGTGTTAAGACGTGTTAGAAACTGTTCACACGTCTTAGAAAATATTTCGCCCCGGTTGGTGTCTTTCTCTTGTAATGTGCTTTACCAGTGGCGTAACTGACGGGGGCAGAGGGGCGAATCTCCCTCCCTGGAAGTTAAATGCAAAAACCGGGCCCTCGCTTCGCTTATATTTCGTTTTTTTTGCGTTTTTCGGAGTATTTTCCAGTGATTTGGGGTTTAGTATAGCCATCCACATCGATCCAGATTCATCATTTCTCAATTTTTTTCTGAGTGTTGGCAAGCGGGCCCCTACAGAAGCCAGTGGTCCCCTTTCTGCTACGTTTCCCCCCTGAGTCAAACCTCTAGTTAAGCCACTGTGCTTTGCTGCATTAAACAATCCAGGTCAGTGGCTTTCAAAGTTTTTCCGGTTTCATTTTTATCACAGCGTACGACCTGTTCCAGAAAAACTGTACTTCTGAGTGCTAAAGCAGAAAAATAAATCAACAATAGTGACTTAATGCGAAGGCTGCAACTGTTTTTTTTTTCGCGAACTGGTCTGTGCGGGGCAGACCCTGCGACAGCCCAAGCAGTCGATTCCGGCTTTTGCAATTTTTTGTTTAAAAGTGGAATCCTATCTTGTATAAATAACTTTATATAAATAACTAACTTTTGTAAATAACTAACTTTAAATAATAAATAAATAACTTTAAATAAATAACTAACTGTTGACTGGGTGAAAAACAATAGAGCTAAACTGATTTTAGTGTTGATGAGATGTATACCATATTTTTTATTTGGCCAAAGCAAAAGCTAGACTTGCGATAGCAACTGCATATACTGGGACTGCCCAAGAAATCATGTAATTCCTATTGCAAAGCTATGAATTTCATAAAATGTTCTGTATGGAACTACCATTACGTTAGATGAAACAACAAAGAAGTTTTTCACAACATAAACAAACCACTGTCTCTATCAGCAAAATAGATTTAACTTAATAGCGGTAAAAACATTATAAAATACGTTCGCGTAGTAAACTAATCCAATGCACAAACCTGTCATGCTCTGTCTAGCTCCATGATGAACGTAGCTGTAGCACTGTAATTAATTTTAGCAAAGAATGAAGCGTTGTTTTTTTTCTTCACTTCCCCATTTCTGTGCCTTGTTGCACTGAGAAAGAGCCTGAAACTAACCTCAACATTTGCATGGATTAAACTCATGGTTGTACTTGTAGTCCGAGACTTGTTGAGACATTTCTTTTATCAAATGTCGTTTCAGCTTATGACTGCTAACGTAGCGGACATGGGCTACTTCTCTTGCTTTAGCCACTTGATTATATCTTGCAATTATAACATTTTTACAAAGGGTGAAAAGCATTTAAACTGCAGTCGTGGTCTTAGAAAATAATTTTGTCCTTTTTTTCATGCATAGTCTTCTTCAGGTTTAGTGTCAATAGGACGAGACAAAAATCACAACTGAAATTTTAACGTATACATCTCATGTTTTCCATCCAAAGAAGTTTTTCTGAATCCGACAAAAACAAGTCTTCTTCAAATAAATTCGAACTGAACATAATATTTTTCGCTTCAGAAGAAGAGATGCAATCGTAAAGAACTTGGTTACAAGCTTAAATTTTAGGTTTTGTACAAAATGTTGTCTCACAAAACAGATGGAAAAAATGAAAAATGTAAAGGTCTCCGAAAAAATTTTTATCAATTGCGTCCCGGTTTTTAGTAAAAATTTATTTAGTTTCTTCTATGGGCGCTGTCAACACTGTTACGAGATGACTTGGTTGGGAGTAATACAAAAGTAGTGACAAATGAAAACCAGAGGTAAGGTTCGACATTTTAAAAACGTCTATCAAAAGGAATTCTTTCCCAGCAAAGAATCAGACGCCAAGATATTACAGTGTATATATTTCGTCTACGAGTTAGGCATCATCAGCTCTTATTACATTAGAATCCGAATGCAACTGACTGGGCATACAAGCATTAAGTCATGGCTATGCATCATATCATGCCTTTCACCAGATAAATATTTACCACTGTTTGAGAATAAACTGTAATCCTAAAACCGTATTTTTAGAAACGTCCCAGGATAAATTTCAAGAGAAGAGCAAAATTTCCTGCAAATCAATTCTGACAAAAATGTGATACTTTTGGAAATCAACCTCAGAAAACCTATTTCACACATGTTGAACTTGTGGGTGATGATCATCACTTGCATCATAATTGATATTGTGGTTAAAATGTTTTTAAACAACCTACTGCTAAACTTCAAAATGATGATTCCATTTGTAAACTTTCGAATACGAATGGACATAATACAATTACAAATAATTATTGCTGTTCAGTATGTTGCCACATATAAGTGGGAATGAACGTGTTGTAATAACCAAAAGAAGACAAACAGTACACTGTCTATTGAAAGAAATCCTTTCTCAGCACAGAATCAGACACTAAGATCTTACAGAGTATATATTTCGCCTACAAAGTAGGCATCATCAGCTCTTAT
>JGI24158J21664_10008772_pt1 | contig 13468 bp, 11 predicted proteins | sample Ectturendosymbi3_FD_21664 | JGI IMG/M metagenome (IMG submission 21664) | reverse complement strand
AATATGATGCAAACAATGCATATTACCTTAATTTTTATGTGCAAGTACCGGCAGCGTGCGTTTCAAGTTTGGTTTTGACTTTTTTCAAACATTTTGTGTCTGGGGTTTTTTATTATTTTCTGGGGTTTTTGCAAGGGACATTCTGGGGTTTTTCTTCATAACAGAGTGGCAACACTGATGGCGAACGACAGAAGAATTAAGCACAAACTACTTTGTTGAATCGAGTTTAACCTGCGTCGATTGCTATGCGTACCGCAGAAACGCTGTCAGAACACTATGGACGTCTAACGGTACGTTTGCTCAAAAAAGAAGTGAATCGGCGCAGATAGAATGTGACAATCGACAGGTACACGCTATGCACCAACCAGCCCGCTTATGATCCAGGCCACTATAGCATGCAAAGCTGTTGATTTTAGCCGAAACACCCNTTCCTTGCTTTATGAACATCTTTTCTGAAGACTGCAGGAACGCAACTGGATCATAAAGTTTTATACAGTACGACCGGTGAAGTACAGCTTCAAAATGTATATCATCATCAAGATTTCAAACGAGTAGCGTACGCACAATTGCGTCAGACGTCATGAAAGATCTTTAGGTAATAACCGCGATTCTAATTAATTTGCTTTTCCAGAAGCTATTACTTGTTCATCATGTGCCCGCTTCATCGCATTTCGACGAACAACAGCGTAGAGAAAAGACCCGATCAAGACTATCCAGTTGCTCAGCCACCACAGCGCGTTCTTGGGTGTTTTATAATATATCACAGCAAGTACTGTCTGAGCACAAGCCTTGGCTGTTCCACTGATGTTATGCGTAAGCGGCGTGGTGACCTGGAAAAGAGTAGTAGCATCATGGACTGACGACAACCCACTCACTGAAAGGAACACAGCAAAAAACTTGACAATGACGTTTTGCTTCAACTTTAAGCGGTGAAAAGAAACAAAGGAAATAACCAAAAACAGAGTAAACTATCACGTTATCCAACTTCGGTTTCAAAAAGTGACGTGGCATCATAAACAAAACTTGCGATTTCAAGTTCAGACGCAAAAAAACCTGCAGTCCTCGCAAAGCCGCACGTCGACAGCATATAAAGCCCACCGCTGTTCCGCGTTTGAGTTTTGCAACTGTTGCAAACTACATCGGTTTCCACCGGGTCTTTCCCTAATTCAACTGCATTGGATATTTCAGTGTTACAATGAATCGAATTTTTTTTTCGCAAATGAGTATTTTGAACGACGAATAGATAAGAAAAATATTATAATTTCAACAGTCAACGTTGTAAGTATCTCAAAGTTAACACTCTAAGGAAATAGGTTGAAGTTCATGATACTTGCGTCTGAACTTTACGAGAGGTATTTGATGTCATCAGTTCGACGTCAGAAATTAGTTTAGTTCCAAACATAAAACGTCTCTTGCCCGTGGTGTAAATTTTTAGATCCATCAACAAATGGTTCTTCATATTTCAGGACCAGATGTTCCAAAACGGACAACTCCATATAAAGAAATTCACGACAAGAACTTGTTTGCCGTTTTATGATTTCTTCCATTGCAGCTTATCATGGCTACATTGTCGCTAGTTTTCTCATGCAATCACCATCCGCTCTCATTTCAATTAATTATTATTAGTACAGAATTATTTTGAGGAAAATGTTACGTACCTGGTATGGACCTGTAGGGACCCGAGCTCTCTGATTCTAGGGACACAATTTTCAATTCTAGGGACTCGAATCGGGTGCCTAAAACACCTTTAAATAGCCCTGATTGTTATTAATAAGGGAAAATTCCCGTAGTATTCGTTATGTGAAAATGTGCCAAAGTCGCATGTTTGGAATAGGCATCATACAATTTTTTATGATGAATGCAAAACTAACGGCAAGATGTTCATCGAAAAACATCCACAGCTGTGCGATAACAGTGTGCGCATCTCTTACAAACACAGTAAAACCAACACCCATATTTTGTACAATTGCATGTCATAGTTGCGGTCACTGAAGCCCACCTTAATTTGCCACGTGGAAACAAAGCCGGTACAAAATCCACAAACACCAACAACCACCATCGCTATCCAAAGGTAAACGCTGCCGATGTTAGGATACTCAGACACTGCGTTGAGGTCGTTTGACAGAAGAACCACCGGAAGCAGCAGAAAGCAAGAGTTCAGGTTGTTGTAATAACCTGAAAGGAAAAATTAAAGCCATGGTATGTTTTTGCGAAGCATCGTGTTAACAACACTGTCACACACTAATATAATACGATCAAGTTACAGCAAGACATTCGCGATTTACTCGCACGAACGAACGGACACTTGTTATTTCTACAAATATCGAGATAAAGCAGTCTGGTCAAAAATGAACCAACGCATCCATTTAAGCAAATTACGTCCCCTTTTCACGCAAGTAAGATGCTTTAACTTTATACTGTGGGCAGACTAGGTTAATTGCAAGAAAGAATGCTGTTGATTGCAGAGTCCGTCGTTAATCACGCCTAATCAACATGTTGACCATACAGTTTTCAAATGGAGTCTGAGATAATTACCAAGGGACTTAGTATCAGTCAGTACCGAAACAGCATTGACTTTCAACAATCAACAAAATAATCGGAAAGTTGAGGACAAAAACAAACAGCGCGTGTAGGTAGTTCTATACTAGACCAAAGGCTTCTGTAAGTTCTGCATCAGGATGGCGCATGTATGGAGCTGGGGGTAGGTTAGCCAAACAAGTAATAATGGAACAGCACGCATCGCTTTCGATTCACCAACACACAACAGTGATCAGTGGTGACAAAGCAAATTAAGCAACAAGTAAAAAGAGAATGAATACAGGAGCTGAAAAGATTGAGGTCGAGGGAGCTCTTCTGACAAGAGCACATAAATCACAAATGCGGAACGTTAGGTTCGATTTACAGAGTACGGAAATTATCGAATCAGTCACGATCTACCAATAAGATTGGCATATATAGACAAACGAAAAAGGAGCCGAATTAGAAAATAGTACCGAGTTTCCACACATCATCATCAATTGAAGGAAGAAGCTTTGCTGTGTAAATAGCATTCAAGCTCACAAATACACTGGCCAGCGCTCCAAAAGCTACTCCAGTGTAGGACAAGTTCACCAGTTGGCCTTCAACATTGACGCCGAGAAGAAAACCTGAAAAATTAAAAAAAGCGCAATGTGTAAACTCAATGGTGGAAGAGTGGGNAAAAACAGAAGTGACGTCGCACTAGTCAGGGAAAACGTAATTTAAAATAATACTATANAGCAGTTTCAACAAAACCCTCAAGTAAAACTGGTCATTAAATTGCAGGTTAAGNGGTTATGTTCTTGATCTGGGTTTTTTATTCGGTCATACACCAAATTTTTTTTAAATGACCGAAAAAAAATTAAGTCATTTCGGTCAGAAATATAGACTAATGAATGGTGTTACGGCAAGTTTCAATACTACTATGGTACAAAGGACCGAAATATCTCAAAAAAATGACCGAAATGTCTTCAGTGAAACAGTAAGTTCTTGATTAACAAACAGCAAAACAACGAAGCAGAGTGCACGTCAGTTGGCAGCTAGCAAAATAAAAAAACACAGTACAGCATTAGCTTGCATGAACACTGGGAAGTGCTTTAATACAGTTGCACAATGACTAATCGAGGCATGGAGGTCAAAGAAGAGCAAAAGGCATCGATTCATTGGACGTACCGAACACTATGCCGCCGCAACAAGCAAGTGCCAATGGTGGTGTAGTCTTCTTCAAAATCAAGTAAGAAAACACAACATTGCACAAAGTCGTCAACGATCGGGCGACATTGTAGAAAGGCACACCCACATTTCTCAGACACAAGTTGTTGAATGTGATCATCGAAACAAAGCAAATCGATACCGGCAAGATTTCCCTTGAAAGCTTCTTGTCAAATCTGAAACAACCAACGTAACTAATTATTTGAGAAATATGCAGCAGGTCAGTACCGTACAGTACTTTGAACCCAAGTCACTTGCAGACACTTTTATAGCAAAGATTCAAGGGCGCCATTAAACATTTTCCGAAGAAGTCGGAGAACACTACTCAAGATGAAAACCGGAAATATTTTTCTCTTTTTACAATTTCTTTTTTGAGTGACGTAGCACTTGTACATCATAAAAATAAGATACTGTACTGACAAAATAAGATACACGTTGTAGGACTGACGATGCGCAGTATGAGGTGAAATCGATTTCCTATTAAAAATTTGCTGATTGATTCAAACTCTTCAACACTTCACCTGTGTGGAGAATATAAGCTATGATAAACATGTGAACGCATTCTCCAACGAAATATGATTAGTTACGGCAACCGAGATGCGCTAGCGCAGCGAACATTTTTGCAGTCGCGCTACAATTGATCCGTTACTCATTGAATGAGATGGGAAAACGTTGCAGACTCCACAAAAAGGAATAAACTTACACTGATACTAACTTTTTCACTGCTTNGGTTGCGCTTTATCAAGATAACCAAGAAGTATTAATCCTAATAGCGCTCTGGTTGCTTCCATGGCAGCACTAACTTTATTAATAATAGTAAACATAAAAAGGCGAGGGCTTTACTTAAAACAAAAGATGAGATTTATGTGGCAACAGATGGAATTGACAACTGTTGAGTCTGGTGAAAAAAAAGCTAACAAAGTCACAGTCGTCACACTTATGAGCCCATGTTGAGTCATTCACAGTACGCATCACGTCACTGACAATGTTGAGTCAGAACTGGCGGTTGTGCTACGTTGAATCTTTTCATTTTTTCAGTTAAGTCATTTAAAGTCTTCCAATATTAGGTATGAGATCCATGAAGAAGCTTGAAGGTTGAAATGGGGGAAGAATGCAGTGATATTTGCTAAAAACCATACAAATAACTCCACTGGCATGCTTGAATTTTTCCAACAAAACCTTGTCCAAAACTTTTTTCCGAAATGGATAGTAAAAGCAAAGGCATTCAATTTTACAAATGAGCAACGAATCACTGCCTTTACTGACTCTAGTCGAATCATTCAGTTCTCGCAAAAAGACATCCATTATGCAAGAGCGCAACTTGGGTAAAGTCTGTGATTTGAGTCGTCACGTCTCTGGCAAACGCCCTAATAAAAAGGTACCAAAACAACACTAAATATCAGATTGGCCATGTGCGAAAGGTAATGTTTAGCTTTTTTAGCAATTGACACAAAACTTGGGAGAAGCTGTTATTCATTATATACATTTTCTAACTACTGAGCACTGACATGTTATATTTTGTAACCATCTTATTCAGTTTGAGCTTAATGTTTTTGTATCAATCTGCATGCTGCATGCCTTGTGATAATACAGCATTACCATGAACTCGCTGATGAGTAGCTGATGATATCACTGTTGTCAAAATTCTACACTTACCTCCACAGAATCATCTCTTGACAAAGACTTTGACTAATGTTGTATTTAATGAATCATGGGATGGTCATATTACCCAGCAGAATTACTTTGCCAGATCTATAACTTTTAAATTATGAAGATTAAATTATAAAAACGATGTTTTTAAGGAGAATACCAGCAGAAAGCAAGACCCCTTGGTTATGATTCCCCTAGCAACACCAACCAGTAAATACAAAATCACTTGTTTCATAATACATGAGAAAAACATTGGGTTCACATATTGTGCTAGACAGGAAAACCAAACTTGATTCTCTTACCCACTGAAAGATACATTAAGTTGTAAGGAGTCTACAATCATTTATTCCCACATATCATAAACTTGTTACAACTGTTTAGAACTTCAACATCCAAAGAAGTTTGACTAAACACAAAAATTCAAAACACATATATTTATGCAATGTGCTTATTTTTCAGAGATTTAATTAGTGAAACAACCAACAGGCTTTGCACATAACTCAGGTGTGCAAAGATGGGTAGATGCATGGAGTCACAGCAACAACCAAAAATGATTCTCTTACTTGAATGAAGGAAGAAAATCAATTTGAATACATTTTGCAAAAAAGCCAAGTATTCGGCAAAGAGCAACAGCAATGAGGCACTGACAAAATGTCACAAAGAAAGGAGCATCCAACTTGAGTTCACTTGAATTTAGCAGACGCTTGTTCAAGAAAACCATACAGATTGAAGAAATCCTGTAAACAAATCAATGATTTGCTAATATTCTCCTTTCCAAAAAACATGAATATATTCATTAGCATAAAATTGTTTATAAATGCAAAACATATTTATGGCATGAAAAATATTCATCTAATGCTAAACGGAAAGGCTCTAATTAAAATACTTGATAACTAATAATGAAGAACTTTTTGCAAAACAAAAATTTTTAAGATGCTATACTTCAGATTACAAGGCAATTTTTTCTATTATTTTGAAGCTTGTATTTTTGCATCTCTACATCACATCATCACCAACTAATAATGCAGTTGCTCAAGTTACAGTGTATGAAATATTCACACTTCGAAATCATGCATTAAGCATGCATTGGGCTGCTATTTTTGCACCACTTTGCAACTCCATAACTAGCCAGCTGATTGTGCTAGAGAGCTGTTCAACCCCTCAAAAGATGGGTTGAGTCTTCTAGATTGCATTGGAAAAATTGGAAGGTTTTGGATTTCGTTTTTTTTTTGTGGATGACGTCATAAGTTGGGTAGGTTTTAGGCCATTTTGGCTCAGATTACCTGGCCCTGAGTGCCAACTGCCAGATAGAATTTTTGCCTCAAGTTTTTATTGGAAACTAGGCAGTAATACGAGTTTTTTGAACCATTGATTGGCTTTCTAGCATTTCTGGTTCAAAAGTTATGGCCTAAACAACAAAAATTGATGATCATATATTATGTAATTTGGGGATTAATTAATTAATTTGTTGTTTTCAGGCCATAACGTTTGAACTGAACCAGAATATTTGGTAGAAAGTTAGCTGCAAACTAAAAGGGAACAAATCTATTTTGCAAAGAATCACAGTTTGTGTACGAAATAACACGTATCAGCTTATAAATGAACTACCTAGTAACTATAGCATAGCTATGAAGAACCACCTCACATGGTAATTATGAGGATAGCAAAAAGACTAACATTTGCGTAGACACCTATTATGTGCAAAAAGACATAACGATCCATCTAAATAGGTCAATTAAATGATGTTACAAATGGACCAACAACAAATGTACGGTGGTCAACAAGCAAAACCTGCACCTCGTGCCTTATGATTATAGTTAGAAGTTGAAATGTGCTAATTTGGCCATTACATGTGCCACTCCACAACTTCAGTGTTATCACAATTACTAATGTTTGAATGCAACAGCAATTCCAGGTGTTTTAAAATATCCAGGTTTGGTGATTAAAAAAAAAACAGGTTGCGGGTAGTAGAAAATAGCCAAAAAAATGGGTTTCGGGTTCAGGAAAACGCGGGTTGGATACACCAAATTTTAATAATATTCTTTTGAACCAATAGTTGTGTTTTTTCAACAATATTTGAACTTCACTGCCTAGTCTTCTAATTGGCCATGACACAAATTATTTAAATCTGATAAAAATTAAGTAATGTCAAAATAAAAAATGATGTGATATGGTTTATAAAGAAGCAGCAAAGCAATTAAAAACAATAGGAATTTTGAAGAGCTATGACCATTTTTTGACTAATCACCACAAAAATTTTGTGCACAGCCTACATGACTTTAGGCAGAAAAGAACAGCTTTAGTAGTACATTATCCATTGAGGTTTAAAAGATTTATAATGCAGTGGAAGTAATTTAGTATACCTCCATTAGAAAGGTTTGCTTACATAGATAGTACATAAGAATGTTGGTAAGTTCATACAAGAAGCAAGCAAATTTAAATTATACAAACAAATTTAACTTTAGCAATATATTAATAAAATGTAATGGTTTATCAGCATCAAGTTAACTTTTTCATCAGGGCAGTTAATGTGTCTGAATCTACTCATCAAATATCTAATGCTTTTAACAAACAAGTCATAAACTTTCTCCTTCTGTAAAATAGTTCTGTATGACAATGAACAAATGCAGCATCATCTGATTCTCAAGTAAATTTGTCATCTGCTCAGAATGGCTGCTCTTACAAGTCTTCATTTTCTACCATTATAAAGGCCTAATTTTTCTGCATGATGATGGGCAAATGTGGTGGTTGCTAAAATACTGCTTGTCTGTCTTTTTTAATCGCTATAATAGTATTTTTGTGCATACCAATCATTACCCAACACCTGGTGTATTATGATTAAGCAGTTTTTTTTGTGTTTTATTCATAACCCACTGTCGCATTATAGGCACCATGAATTAAACATAAACACATCTACATAAAAAATACAGTATAATAAAATGTACTTCCTATGAAATGTGAATACAATTCTACAGTGACTGCGGACAATGAAAGTGGCTAATATCAGAACTATTTACATGATTGCAAAAAATAAACTCACAGTGCAAAGATCAAATAATAATGGTTATATTATATACAGTAGCCTAGTTAAAAATGTACCTTACTAGAGTGTAGCGAAAGATGCTCAAGTAAGGCATCATTTGCAGTTGTAGCCAATTTGTTTCCAGGGAAAAAAATTTAGGCAGTGGCTATAGATACACCTGTGGATCTTGAAATTTGAAAACTTATGAATACGCCACCTGTGACGTAACAGTTACGCATGACGAGAGTGCAGTAGGCTTGGTAGAAACAAACTAAACATAAAAGATAAACCTTAAACCTAACACTACTAACCGTGGCCCTAACCCTAACCTAATCAATGCTAACCTAACACTAAGCTAACCTAACCCTAATGCTATCCCTAACGTAACAGTAACACTTAACCCCTAAATGTAACACCCGAGCCTAAAAAAAAGTAAAGAAAAAACAACAAAAAACAAAAGTGGCAACAAGGTAAGAGTCGAACCTAAGACCATTACCATAGTAGCCGTAATGCCTACACCACAAGATCAACACCGTTTCAATGACAAACTGACCCTTTTATCAGGACAGGCGTATCCGTAGTCACTTCCAAAAATTTACACCTGGCACTGACACCTACATCAAGGAAGTTTGTCAAAACTTAAAAAGATCACAAATCCGCTATTGTAGCCAAACAACACTACACAATCATCATTAAGCAAAGTGATTAGTGAACTTACCAGTAGAGTGAGACCACAAATGCAATTTTTAAAGACTTTTTCAAAAAACTTTCTTCAGTCATGTTGTTCAAGTTGGTGGTAAGACCTGTTCCAACTTTATTGTCACTTAATTAGTTCGCACAGTTCAGTCTTAAGTAAACGTGCAGAATTTTCAGTCCAACTTCTGCTACATCAATCCAGTGAAAGATTTATTTTATACTGTTCAATCTCCTGTTCCTTGTAATGTATTACATACGTAGTCACACAATCACAGACAAGGGTTGGAGGCAAGCACTGCATCCAGATCCAGCAGATATAAAAAATGATTCACAATATAGGAATGGCCTAGGCTACCACTAGATTTATCTCATCTGGAGTACGACAACTATGCTAATTAGATTTAGTGAGAAATTTATTTTACAACGGGATGGGTCTCAAATTGGATCGTGCAACTGCAATTAGTGGAACATCTGCAAAAGATACAAAATATGCTCACAACAACGTGTGCTTCATATTCGCATGAACTGCAGTACACAGCACACAGCAGCACCTGTCACTCATGATCCTGGACTCCTCGCCAGAGTGACGCTGAGTGAGACCCGCGATTTCTCCTAAAATCACGCGAGAACGCTGGACTACTTGCAAGCATGAGCATAATTTGCACGTACAAAATCGCGCAGCAGCCCAGCAGGTGAAATGAAAACGAGGTCCGAGATCCGGTTTGGCAAGTTTTATTTGTAGATGTGCAGTGTGTACACCAAAGGTGAGCATTGGACTGGACTTGGATTGGACTGGATCCGGACTATGACGAATTTTGTTGATTTTGGATTGGATCCGGACTGTAAAATGGTTCATAAATTTAAGATCAGGGGCGGATTTGGACTGAGTTAATGGAAAAGAATTACATAATTTTTGTCAATAAAAAGCTTTATTATGTTAATGTTTTGGACTTTATTTGGACTTGGATTTTGAATTTCTTAAACTTTTTGGACTAAGGTTGGACTTGGACTGAGTTTTAAAAATACAGGATTAGATCAGGATCGCAAAATCTGACAGTCCGCTCATCTCTGGTGTACAGATGAATGGGACTTCCGTACATGGACTGGATTTTTTGCATCCGGTGCCAAGCGAAATTTCTGACTTCACACCATGTGCGCATGCACAGGATAATATTCTATATACTAAATGCTCTGATAAAACTGATTATTAGGGCTTAGGACTTCGTGTTTAGGTGAGTGTGTCGGGTTAGGCTTTGGGTGAGGGTGAGAAAAAGAAAAATAATTGAGGTCAATGACTAAGTCCGAAAATTTTCAATTATAAAAGTTATTCCCGTGCCATAGCTTGTTGTGGGTACCTGACGTCTAACCAAAATGCTTTGATTTACATAACACACACCAAAAAAGAAAAAAGTAAATGCCAAACTTTATTTTTTCATTCTGAAAAGCAAAATAACTGAAAAACATCAACAGGTCAGAAAATTCGCTTGACACCGGTCTCCTCCTGCTTCCAACAGGATCAGGAGTGAGGTTTTTTTAGCTTCAGCCAGAGCCGGATTGGATTTAGATTTTGCGTTTGCTGAACGTAATGTAAATTGTAAACTTACCAAAAAAACTCTCCAACGCAATCAAGGGCGTACCGACGTTAGATGGCGCCCGAGTCAAGAAACAAGTTTGGCGTCCTCTTGTTCAAACCCATAGGTGTAGGAGCAGGCAAAATCATGGGTGTGTGAGTGTGAAGGAATTTTGCCTGGATTCTCCCAAACTTACCCGAAAAATACTTCAATATAAGTGACCTCCAGAAAAAAAATTTAGGTCAATTCGGACGCCATGTGATCTACAAAAAAATGTTTTTCATGTCAATTCGGGTGCCATTATTTTCAAATCAAAGCATGCTGGGCGCCATTTCTGCTCAGATTGTCAAGGAGTTTTATAAGTTTCTCCGAGATTTTCCCAGATTTTATTGGATTTTCACCATATCAAAACTTTTGGAGGTGCGGTTGCACTCCCTGCACCCCCACCTCCTACACCAGTGTTCGAACCTAAGGTCTTTTAGGAGCAAATGCACTGTCTTGAAGACAGTACTTGCAACATTGTTGGGACTTTTCAGCCCCCGGGGCATTGTGCCCCCTTCGACACACCCCTGAACGCAACATTATGTATTGTTTTTTGGTTATGCAACCATGCCATAAATTTTGTTCAATCTAACTATCCCAAGTAAACGTTTTTGCAAGTCGGGCCAGGTTCGGGCTAAGTTTATCAAAATGTTTAGGGCGATCTTTGGCCTGCATGCAAAACTTTTTAAATAATACTCAGAGACATGATTTTTCTTCTGTGACGTAGATTTGTTGTTTACCGCGGTGACTTCTGTGAGTGAAGTGATTTTCTTCACCTTATTCTTGAATTCCAAACGCCTCAGCGTTCTTTTGTCTGTTCGGACTAGCCTACTCTCACGCAGGGTTGTTATTTGTTGATATCTTGACCCACTCGGTAACTTTGACTTTCGGGCATATATCGGCCTTCAAAAGACATTGTCGGGGTCGAGACTTCAAAATGAGGCCTGTTTACAACTTTGCTCCAAACATATCGACGCAAAGAACGATTTAATACTTGTACATTACCTACACCAGTGGTTCGCCAATCAATGCGAACATCTCAACAAAAGTAGCGCATTTGACCCTGATATATTTGGTTGAGCGTCTTATTATATTCAGTAACAGACCACTTGGTGGCCGCCTTACAGCTCGTGACTAAATCATCAAACGCATGCGCGGGTTCCACAACAACTTTGTAGGCATCAGGCAACATCAGGGCTGCGGAGTCAGCAAAGTGTAACAGCTGCCGATTCGCAAAAAAGGTTGCATATGGCTTGACTAGGACGAAAATTCTAGAAGTTAACACTATCGTATTTGTACGTCAAACTTTTCCGCGAAATTGCACGGATTTTACCAAATGAACACGAAGGGAATCGATCGTAATCGCTGTTAATTTAAAACAAAACGGCGTACCTTGAAGTGAAAAAATATTCTCCTGAAACACCTGGAAACTTCCTGCTGGCGACAAATACCCATGAATTGCACTCAATTCGAGAGAAAAGATACTGACGCATCGGTTTGAACATACAAAATAGGTTTATTCGCGATAACGTAACAACCGACTCACTAAAAACCGCGAACGATTGTCGCCGAGTAAGACAAACAAGCATAGTTCTCGGGATTCAAAACATCGTTAGATCTTGCCAACAAGCTTGCGTCATAGAAAACTCGAGTCCAACTACCCGAGTTTCCAGCAAGTGTGGTTATTCAAGATCCCATGAGGAACGTGAATCAGGTACAGCCCGTCTTTCCTGGCCACGGGTCATCTTTGTTCTTCCTCTTTTCCTTTGTAGATTGGCCCGCATTTTGCCATGTATTTTTTCACGTACTCTTTCGCCTTGTATCGTACGTTGGCATTGCACTCCAGGTCTTCCCACACTTGGACTTCTTTTAGTTCTTTTGTCAACAATATGTGAGTTAGCTGCAAAATTAAAAGCATCTTCGCTGAAGGTTGAGAATGGACAACCGTTACGTCAGCCACTTATTTTTACTGTATTCTGATGATCTCCAATATGTACGCTGAATACAGTATAGCATAAAGCTGTCTGCTGATGATAGGTTCTTTCCGTTTCAGCAACATTAGCGCACGAATCAATATGTAAAACCATCAGATAGAATTAGTATTAGTTACGACACAACAAATTACCCCTAAGTATGTTGAAACTAATCGCAAGTTAATGACTAAACAAACGTTCCCTTGATATGACTTTAGATCTATAAATCAATGAAGCAATCAATCTCTAGCACGGATTATATGGTATATAACATCAAGGTGTCTTTGTTGAAAAACCTCCGTTCAATAGCACATAAATCACATTTAGAAACAAGTTTCAAGAACCTCCCGCATTCTTGCTAAACTCAGACACTGTCTTCTTCATAACCAAAAACTGTTTACTTTAGCATAATAGTTAAAGGCCACAAAGATAGCGGCAAGTAAATCAGTCAGTTTATTGACGGTGAAACTAGTTTCGCGTTTTCCAACGCATCATCAGTCCTGTAAATGTAAGACAAATCTTACAGGCGAAATGTTGGCAATTGAAAACAAGTAAAGAAAAACACACGAACTGTGGTTAGTTGCAACGACATTACTAAAAATTTTTTTTCGAAGCTAAAAGGCTGACCTTCCCAGAGCCTCATAAACCAGTCACTGCTGAGAAAATCTGCGTTTGGCAGCCGCTCGGTCTAACAAAGACACTTTTCCTCTGGAGATAACAAACGTGCGCTATGACGAATGCCAGAGAGAAGCCACGCGATTTAAACAGAGCGTAACAGTTCACGA
>JGI24158J21664_10008771_pt1 | contig 13468 bp, 9 predicted proteins | sample Ectturendosymbi3_FD_21664 | JGI IMG/M metagenome (IMG submission 21664) | reverse complement strand
TATAGACCACTCATTAATTACATATGAAACATAATGTTTAATTGAAGTAAAGACTTAAATGCGTGAAACGATTGTGTGTTCCGGGTAACATTCGGGTGTGTTAAACAAATTAGCTTTTGCAACAATGTACCTTGGTATGCGTATGAACCCATTTGAATAAAATACGGTACCTAAAGTATCTTTTGTCATGTCGCATGCATCCCAGACTAAACAGTATATGGCAAAGCAACGGATATAACAGTTGCTTTATACGTCAAATCCCTACGCTGGAGGTACAAACAGTTGCTTTCTAAATCAACCCCTACGCTGGAGGTACAATCCTGTGCTGGTGGTACCGACGCCGCTGACCTTTACTCCATTTAGACTTGCGTCTTGCTTGTACCGAAAGTTCTTTCCCGTGTTTTTGAACTTTTGAGTACAGCTGAGATTTTTATTCTGAAAAAGGAGTTCTCACATTCGTTAAGTTTCGTGAGATGTTCTGGTTTGCAAAACTGGCGCAAATACCAGAGAATTTTTTAAGCCAAGTTACCGTAAGTCTTCAAGTGAAAGGAAGTGATACATTTCAATTAATCATAGCAAAATCAATACCCTGAAGATTAAATTTCTACTTTGGTAAAAGTGTCGCGGCCCGTGCACCAGCCTGCAGTCTGACATGACTACCGAACGCAACGCGTGCGACACGTCTTATAAAACGGCCCGCTCACGATCCGCGTGCGCTCTCTTTTCTCGGAACCAGCAGAAGAAGAAAACGCAACGAGACAATGTAACTGAACGAGTCTTTCCTTGATTTTGCACGTTCCTTGTGTGAGAGCCAGCAAAAGATAAAACTGCATGTTTTCTGTGAAGGTGAAACCGCGAGTCTTCCTGCGAGATAACTAGTTCGAGATAAAAATGTGCTGAGCCGGGTTTCGTATCAACGTTTCCTCCTCGATATCTTGAGCTCATCGAGTCGTCGTTTTGCTTTCACGTAATACACCAACTGACGATATCCAACGTTTCTGTGGTTGCTTGGAAGGTGAGGTTAACTGGGAAGTCGGCAATCAAAAAAGAATCTCATTATCGCAGTCGTGATCAGTGGCTGAGCCATGTCGCCACAAAAGAATGCGTAATTCAGAAATTTTATAGATTTTCTTTGTCTACGGCAGTGTAATGTTCAAAAAGGGTGTTGAAGATCACTGTTTTGAAAAATAACATCTCTAGCCTCATTTGTGGTCACTCAGACTTACTTAGCAATCATTTACATGTGCATTTTCCTGAAAGTAACGATGAGCTTCCGGAACGAAGCTTGTAAATACAATTTGATTAAGAACTGATGACGCCTGCTCAGCAGACGAAATATATACACTGATAAGATCATTGTGTCTGATCTTTAGCTGTGAAAGGATTCTTTTCGATAAATTGGGTTTCTTTATACATATTCTTGAGTACGAAAACTTTGCAGAATGTGCTGTTGCTGGCTTAGTTCAGAACAAAATGATAAAAAATGTAGACGTGGAGCCACTAAAGTCATGGTTTTATTAATTTTGGTTGTTTTTTTTACAGTCTACGAGCTTTGCTTTCTTTATGTGTGGTTGCTAGGTGATGTACGCGTTAACACATTTCAAAAATTATATTATGCTGTGTGAAAAGTGGTTCATTTAGATTCCAAAACAATCTGAGCAACTTCAAACCTTATTGCTGTTTTACTGTTTGTACTTTATTATAAATATTGGTAAGTACACCATTCTAAATCGTGGAATGGGCACCGACCAAGGTTAAAGAACAGCATTTAAAAGATTATTCTCAGGAGAGAAAGGTTGAACTATTCTAAGGCGAGCAAGGTTGAAATGCACTATTTTAAGGAAGTAACGCATTAACTTTACAAATGTTCCTCTTTCCGCACAGTGGCGTATCCAGCCCAAAATTTTGGGGTTAGGCCAAAATGTTTGACATTTGCCGAGTGTAGTTACACGTAACCCGTCGTCGTGCCTAGATGTAGGCTTTATTACACTCAAATCAGAGGCGAACGTAAAAAGCAGGCAGCATGAATACAACGGCAGCGATTAAGAAACGGTGCACATCATTCAGCAAGTAAGTAGAAAATGACTACGTTCAGAAACAACGGGCCACAGTTGCAGTAGCAATCAGGCAAGATTGCTCAAGGGCCCAAGCGCAATTTACGAGCGAAGCAAAGTAACATATCACCACACCGAGCAACAGTGTGTTTGTTTGGGACGCCACTTCTCAAAGCACAAAATGACTAGGAACCGCATTTACTCGATTTCACTGGTCAACACAATTTCTTTCTGGGATGAAAGTAACCACCCTTTACTAATTTTGGAGCGAGGAATCCGAAAATTAGTCTTTAAATTGTCAGTTAGCTCTAGTTTTCAAGATATGGACACCAGCAATATATGCTGGGGAGACATGTAACCCCCTGGAATTCTGAATCAACTACCTGTGTATCTCTTTCAAAGGGCCCAAAGACATTTTGAAAACAACCACTGCGTTACCTTTTTAATAACCACATGTTTCTAAGGCCTGTGGTGACAGTTACATTTGACCCCCCTTAACATATCATTTGACACCCCTTTCTAGGGGATTTAGATTTGCCGAAAGTTGAAGCTGAACTATTGGCTTGAAGACTAAAACAATGGAATTTGCTTCAAAGTGGTGTCAATATTTGCAGTTTTCGAACACCTCAACAGTCTTTGGCCCAGGTTTTTAGCATGAAAGGGGGGCTTGTATATTGTACAGATGTTGATGGCATTATGCAAGAATTGGGGTACTACCACAGATCACAAGAATGGAGACTGTTCATTGATTCGTCCAAACTAAGTCTAAAAGCTGTGTTGCTGTACAATGTTAATATGTTGCCATCAATTCCCGTTGGATATGCAGCCCATACGAACGAGACATACGAAAATATGAAGCAGCATTTACAGTGCATAAATTACGAACCGTACTGCTGGCAACTGTGTGGTGACTTCAAAGTAATTGCAATGCTACTGGGATTTCAGCCTGGTTTTACAAAGTATTGCTGTTTTTTTGTGTGAACGGGACAGTCGTGCAAGACATGAACATTACCTTATAAAGGACTGGTCAAAAAGAGGCACTTTGAAAACAGGTACAATAAATGTGAAGTACACTCCACTCGTTGAAGCATCAAAGATCTTATTTCCCCCTTTGCATATTAAACTGGCCTAATGAAAAGATTTGTAAAAGCGAGGAATCAGCATGGAGCAGCTTTCCAGTACATTTCCAAAAAGTTTCCTGTATTAAGCCAAGCAAAGCTCAAAGAAAGTGTCTTCTTTGAACCCCAAATCAACAAGCTATTAAAANATGAAGACTTTGATCACAGCTTATCTGGAACAGATAATGTTGCCTAGAATGCATNTCAAGATGTGGCACACCTTTCTTGGAAATGCAAAAGCTCCAAATTATACTGAACTTGTGGAACACATGATAGATTCCTACAAAAATATGGGGTGCAGCATTACTTTGAAAATATACTTCTTACATTCGTTCTTAAATTTTTTCCTTCAAACTGTGGTGACATAGGTGAAAAACATGGGGAGCTTTTCCACCAGGATATTGCAGTCATGGAAAAACGGTACCAAGGAAGATGGAGCCCATCAATGTTAGTTGATTACTGTTGGACTTTTGCTCGAGATCAACCGGACTTGTCTTACAGCAATAAAGCTAAAAGAAAGTGATTGTGAACATGCACGTTTCTGCTGTTGCATTAGCATTAATGTATGCATTTGTACAACAATAAAAATTGAAAATATTCAAAAAACGAGAGCTAATCGAAGTTTTTTATTGTCATATTCGGATTCAGCGCCCAAAAATGTATAAGAAATGACTATTTCCATAAAATAAAAAAAAATTTTTTGAAATTTTGTTGACCTGTGATTAGCCGCCCTTGATTGTCAACCGCACGACATATTGTTAAAAAATTAATGTAAGTCGCTGTTGATTGTAAGACGCACTTGAACATACCCTAGGCTAGGTTATATAAACCTTCTGATATATATTCGCGTACTAGTACGTTTCGCCTTGAATTGACAACCCTCGTAAAGATGCTTCACCACTACAACTGCCTTCTGTTCATAATAATCCCTCCGGTGACGGATGTGCACGTGATTCCGAAGAGAACAGAATGCGAAAAGAGAGTTTGGCCGACAAAACGTAGCCAAGGAAAGATTGGGCGTCATTTGGACCTTTCGATAAGATAAGGTAAAGAAATAAAAATGCAACGATCCCGCGACTACCAGATGCATGAAACGATGAAAAAAACTTATAAACCGCGGCTTACAATCGAATAAATACGGTATGTTAAAAACTTGGGGAGGGCATGACCAGGGAATGATTTAGGGAGCGCGGGACCCTAGGTCATCTTAGTTTTTGGGGCCCCACGCAAATGTGACCTATGTGGCCGTTTGTCTGAAAAACGTGCAAGTATGCCCATCAAAAATCTATCTTTTGTTGTGTCGACTTTGGTTCTACAATTGCGTTAGATCTTCAACAGAAATTTAAGCCTTTCCTACATTCTTCTAAAAAACAAATGGCATTGCAATGTTTACTTGGAATTTATAGCTCTTTCGTGTAGTTCAGAAGCATAGGCGTAGCCAGGGGGGGCCAAAGGGGCCATGCCCCCCCAAATTTTTGGAAAAAATAGACATTTTGTGCTTTGAGAAGCGTTTTTCCAAACAAAATAGTGTTATTCGCCTAAAATCAAACATTTTGGCCCCCCAAAATTTTTGGGCTGGCTACGCCACTCTTCAGAAGTTCTCTTAGTTAAATTTCCGTTATTTCTAGCGTTTTTATTAGGTTTGATTTTCGGATATACCGTATATATTATCATGCGGGACCGTGTTGCTGCCCTCGAAAATATCGTCTAGCTGTGGATCTGATCATCTGTACGTAAACGCCTTTTTTATAGTAATAATAACCACATGTTTCATGAACCAAACAAGCACAATCCATTCAATAGACACAGGGCTCATATATGCCGTTTTGAAGTTGTCATTTTCCAAGCAATACAAAATATAGTGTTTTAATCCTCTATCTATCCCATAGGCCGATGGTAAACAGCATGAAGACAAGTTTGGCACAGCAGCAAAGTATTGTCTCAAGACATTCAGTTAACCATATGAAGTAAACCCAATGCAGACACGTTTTTCCAAGTAAAGCTCATGAGAAACTGTTCTAGCTGATTTAACTAACATATAGAGTTTCAACAAGCAACCTCTGTTTGCGGGAAATCTTGTAAAAACCACCAAACGTAGGATCCAATGCTGACAATATTGCTTTTCATCCGAGTTTTGCAGTGTCTGGCGGTTCTTGCGTTGTTGCGAGCTTTTTGGCAGTGGAAAACTAAACATCCATTAAGCACCATTTTTTTCTTTTTCATTCTTTTTCCGTAACCGCTTTCATACAGACGGCCTGCATCTCTCTCACGCCCAGATGCACAGTATTGTCGCGTTGTTAGTTTATTGGTAAGAGTCTAGAGTAGATATTTGCATTTCCGCTCGTTTCAAGGAAAATTGTGAAGTTATGCCTCTGCGCAGTTTCGCAAATTTTTAGTTAATATTGAGCCGTTATAAGATAGAGCTGCGTGGACCCTAGGCCATGGCCTATTTGGCCTATGCCTAAATCCGTCACTGGGCATGGCCCCTTCGTCCCCCGTGGCTACGCATATATTTCCGCAAATAGTTGATCAATAATTGAAAACGCGGATATGAAGTAATCACTGAAACATAATGGGCTATGCTAGAGCAATTCTTGGCAAAGTTCTGGCAAAATTCTGCCATTATGTTCAAAACAATTTCTTAGTATGTTTTATTCGTTTCACTTGAAATTTTAAAGTGCACATCGTCAAAACAAATTGCCATCAAGGCGAAGTCTAATTAATTGATTCTGAGATTTGAAAATATGAATCATTAGCGATAATTTATTAGAACACCTAATGAGTTTAGTTGTAACGCAGTTTCAGCTTTGTCTTTGGCTGCTGAAGGTGTTTTGTACTTCATAGAGGAAAACGATTTTAATGTTACTTATATTGCAAATACCAGTGCTAACCTGAAAGATTTCGGCAAAGCTTAACCTTGAACTGAAAGGTTTTCCTTAATCACAATTTTTGTTGATAGCCAAACATTCTTCCATTAATAGTCATTCATACATAGCGCACTAGTCTTTAACTTACACTCAATAACAGTTTTCTAGTTTGAAACAAAATTGAAGAAAAAAAGAAAAACCACACATCACGGTTACACTCAATACAATTTAAGTTAACTGAAAGAAAAAAGAAAAACGCAACATCACGGCTACACTAATACAATTTATCCTAACCAAATTTGGGAAGTGGTGCATGACCATCACAAACATCCAGAAAACCAGTATTGACTCACGTTTGTACTTTCCTTCCACGGAATGGTGTAATTCTTTATCTGTTGCTCGGTTACGTTGTAGTACAATTTAGGGTGGTTGTCTATTGGCGGTAGAGCACACCTGTGAGTGGGAGTGGCTTCAAGAAACACTGATCCCACCATGTTGATTCCAGCTGGCATTGTGACAGTGTAAACAATCAAAACCAACAATAATTGGTATCGGCCAAGATCGCCAATTGCTTTAAGTATCACATTGAAGTCCATTGTTGTTTCATCTTCGTCATTAATCAGTTTTTCTTTGTCACTGTCAGTCAGAAAATTTCTCTCTTCTGGATCTTTGGTCATTTTGTTCACTTTTTTTTGCAAAGCAATCTTCAGAACAGCTTATTTTTTACAAAAGTTAGTGTTTATTTATTTTGAATAAAGGCATGAACGTGCCTGGCGCTAAGTGGAAAATTTACAGTGTTCAGAATTTCCATGGAGTGCTTTTCACAAATTTAGCTTTCTATTTGTGAGAACAGGTTGTTACATAAATTACCGAGTGGAAACTACCCGATAATGATTAGCTGTGTGACTCCTCAGAATAAGACATTGGAGAATCTCTTCGAAATAAGGGTTTGTTAATATCTTAGGCAAGGCAACCAAACAAACGATCGGAAACCAAAACATAAAAATTAAAACCTGCTCAAAAGAATTTTTATGATTTTTTCGTACAGTGCACAGAGAGTTTGTTTTGAACTGTAGCCTACCACCAGCAAATATTATTGGCATGTTTTACAGAAAACCACACCGACTTGGCCAAAGTCAGTATTGCTAGGAATTTAAACTTGTTTGCCATGAAATTGCAAACGTAGAACACATCGCACGGTGGCCAAGGCACGCCTACTGAGCTNTGTGCCGCAAAGCTNGATGAGTGAGTTGAAATTTCTGACCTAAATCTCTGGTATAATCTGCATTATCTTCAGAGATGATTCACGGCCCATGCGTATGCAATGCTTTGATTGGCCCACGACTTCGTTATAAGTCATCTCAAACAGTTTCGTTTCGAAGATTTTTTGCATCTTTTTTGTAAGAAAACTAAGGCTTGTATTTGCAACGCAAGATTGGTTGTCACACTTGTTAATTCTCTATCTCAAGTCGGTAACTGCAAAATTTACAAAGAAGCACATTGCTTTCTGCGAAAGCATTTTTTCTACAAAAGCTGCAGAAAACAAAATAATTCCAGCTAATGAAAATTCAGCTCAGCTATTGTGTTTCCTTACAGATTTAGATTGAAAAATATTTCTAAAGCAACTGCTTACCATGGAGGTTTTTCGATGCAAACTGTCCTTAGGTTCTCCACCAGCTGAACAACTGCAGCTTACCGACGAGGGACAGCAACGAAACGATTGCAAAAGCAAATATTAACACAAACAAGCGGGCATTACAACATCGCAAACAGAAATTCATGTGACAACAGATATGCTGGTTGGAATGTTCGCAAATAAACAAGGTTTCTTAGTAGATTTATTTACCTACATCAAGTTCGCCGAGACGACAGATTGTACACTGTTCTTATAATTGTTGGCATTTGGTGAAATTGGCGATTTATTTCCAAATAACAATTTTTTACAAGTGCGCAGATGCATTAGAATCATATTAAACTAGATTGCAACCCTCCGCAGTATTTGTTATGCGCTGCAATCAGTTGATCCGTAAAGAATCGACTGCATGAAAAGATTGGAAAAGCAGCATTTGCTTAGTGTGATGGCGAACGCCATTTTGACTTCGTCATGGCGAGATGCCAGACAGGTCAACGTCTGCCCAAGCTTAAGTATACAGTACAAAGCGCTATAGGGACTCGCTCAGACGATGAAAAAGATAGAAAGTGCTAAGATCGGGAGATAATGAAGAGGTACTGTTTCTGTGAAATGTATGGCTGCAGTCACGATTTGCTGAAATTGTCTTAGATTAACATACTAATGCAATTCGCAAGTGCATGCTTTCGGCGAGTTTGTAACAAACGCACTGTGAGATCGTAACGGAACGAGTGTCTGAAACAGCTGTGTCCAACCGAAATGTCTTACTGGGCCAAAAGTCATGTCACTATCTTTATGAGGGCAGCACATTGAATGCCTTGTTTTCATTTTACCAAAGTTTAGTTAAAGTATTCGAATTCTAACTGCATCGATACAACTGCATGGTATTTCTAATCAGCCTCAAACTGTGATACTATATATGGGCAAATTTAGCGCGAGTGGAACAACAAGGGTAGTTTGAAATCAGTTTAGTGCAGAGAAACACATGAGCAGCAATCACAAAGGCAGAAATCAGTTTTGCGCAGAGGTGGGAACGTGGAAATCTACCAGTGCATAATACATAATAAACAGGCAAACGCCATTGCATCAAAAATGTCAAGTTTAAGATTATCAGAATAAAGACAGGTTGTCATTGTATCAAACAGACCCAATAAAGAAAAGCTAAAGCTTACTGGGTCGCACAATGCCTTTAACTAAGACGCATGCGCCCCGAGGGCCACGAGTCTGATACAAGTCGTCTACTATTTATGATCGCACAGCCCATCTTTGCCTTGAGAAACCGTAGAGCTTTCTTAACTGCCCTGCCATAATAAAAGCCTGTCTGGAGCCACACTGAAACAACCAAGTCTGACCCACAACAAGTGAATAACATAATGAGTTTTAATTCACAGCTCTCACGAGTACTTGCGGGGTTCCGCCCGTTCGCTGCTCTCTTGAATTAGTATCATCAGATAGACTGGAATGGGTTTGCAACTATGCATTTATGCAGCTATTCATTCATGCAACTATGCATTGTGCAACTCAGCATTCATGCTGTTGTGCAAACTATGCATTTATGCAATATTGAAACGATTCGTCACCCATGTTCCTAAAGGCCTAGCCACAGTAAATTTGGCGTCTTCATCGCGCGGCAGATGGCACGAAAATGGTCACGTGACCGTGCCTGACCTACCAACAACGAGAGAAAGGCAGGATGAGGTCGCACCAAACGACCTGAAGAGTCTGTAACGCCCTTGAAAGCTTTACAAACAGCAAGGATTTTGCATGCAAAGCTAATTCTTTTAGTTTTCTGGTCGTTAAGCACTTCTAAATTTCAGACACACAAATTGCCTTGACGGTATTGAAATCAACAGGACGTCTCATTGGATACGCCCATGGGCGTCCGCAGGGGGGAAAGCGGGCATTTCCCTCCCTGGAAATCGGGACTAAGAAGCAAAAATTTCGAGAAAACCTGAAATTAGCAGCTAAGTTCCTATTAATTCATTTAATTGTTGCAATGACACTTGTTGGTCTTTATTGTATGACAATAAAGAAGGCAAAAATCTTCAAACGCGCACTTCAAGTTACGGTAGTTGGCTTTTTCCGCAAGTAACCAGAGCTCTCACTGCGGCTTTTTTCACCTTGATCTGCTTTTCTAATGGACCTGGGTGTCTAGGTTTAATTATGAAAAATCGTGTTAAATCTGCTTTTTGAACTGATAAATTCTGCAGCAACTTCAATGTGTTCAATAATATAAAGAATAAAGATGACTTTATATTACTGTGTTTGCATGTACAAATGAGGTGAGAAAGTACGCATATCAGATGATGCAGAACGTCTTCAGTCGGTTTCATATCCTCATATAGGATCATTGTCGGGGTTATATATGCAATGTTATTGTCTCTAATGCCAATTGCAGAAACTGGGGAAACAAGGGTTAGGACTGATTGTTGAAATTTCGATGTTTCCTTATGCATACAAATTAAAAAACACATTTCAATCAGAGGAAAAAGGCATCGGGATTATATTTTTGTGGGATTTTAGATCTAGTTGCAATTCAAGATTGCACAAAATTTCCTAGTTTAATAGCAAATGTACTCCTACAATTAGTGAGAGACATCATCAACGGAGTATGTTACAAGCGTTATGAAAAATGTCTTGAGTAACAAAAAAGCAGTCAGAACTAGACAAGAATTTGGAACCAATATCTACACGGAAGAGCTGATGGATCCAGGGAGGCGATACCCCCTAAAACCTAAAAAAGTAACTTTTGATCACTATGATTTCAACAATTCGGAAAACAACATTCGCTTATAAGGCCATTTTGTCGTCCATTGTTTTGTCAGGGGCAGTGTTGTGAAGTATACTTCAACCCTCTTACAGTAGCGAGGCCGTCATGAGACTTGACTAGCAAAAACTGAAATCGCCCCTCCTAACCTTACTGGCTGGATCCAGACCTGCGGAAAACGGGAAGTTCGCACCCTGCGTGGTCATTAGACCCTCGTTAGAAGAGATTTGTAATGTTGAACATGCAGCTCTGACAATCATTTTCAGCAGGGGCGGATCCAGGGGGGTGATTGGGGCGATCGCCTCCCATAAAACTTACGAACGTAACTTTATTTACCACGATTTTGTACAATTCGGAAACAGCATTGGCGATATATGGCCGTTTTGTCGTCCATTGTTTTGTCACAGGATTGTTGTGAAGTATATTTCACCTCTCTTGCAGTAGCGATGCCGTGATGACACTTGACTAGACAATATTACAGAAATCGCGAAATCGCCCCCCTCCCCAACTTAACTGGCTGGATCCGCCCCTGCTTTTCAGGGTCAAGTCTTTCCGACTGAAAAAAAGCAGAAAAAAAACAGATTTTGTCCAGCTTTTCTCGATTAAAAAAATGCCAAGCCCGTCAAAAGAAATCCAGAATTTCAAAATCTGGCTTCAAAAAAGCCAAGTTGGCAATCTGCTGCTACTGTAACTTGAAGTGAACCTTTGAAAATTTGCTGCCATGTTATTGTTGCGCAATAAAGACCAGTAGCAGAACAATCCGCTCTCAAGTTTCGCAGCCTGCCTCTGCAGGCAAAGAACCGAACATGAGTGAACTGCATGATCATTACATGACAATAGTACCGTGAACCTGACTCTTGTGCAGTGTGTCCATACCGGCAAATAAACTGTCATTGCAAGAATTAAATCAATTAAACGGAATTAAGCTGCTGATTTCAGGCTTTTCAGAAATTTTTGGTTTTTAGTCAATATTTCCATGGAGACAAACGCCCGTTTTGCTACCACCCCCTGCGGACGCCCATGGTGTTGGAAGACTCTGCACATATAAGATTTTGGTGATCATATTTGGCCAAACACGTTTTGCACTTAAAATCACATTGAGATATTAAGGTAGCAAGGTGCACAAAATTTATTTTACATTTCTTTATACATTTCTTTATTTGTTTGTTTGGTTTGTTCTCTTTGTGTGTTTCTCAAATAAACAGAATAAAGTCTAATTCTTTCCCAGTCTACAAAACCTGATTTTGTCCCCCAAGTGGCTCAAGCAATGAATATGAGGTCATAGGCGTACGAGGCGGGGGGTCGATGGGGTCGGCCGCCTCCCCGGGCTTGAAAAATTTCAGAGCAAACTCTGTTTTCAGGGCAAGCGCTAGTTGCTAAAATCCTCAATGATAAAAAATATTTCAATACAGGTGAAAAATTCCAAGACAACCCTGTTTTTCAGGGCAAGTTGCTCAAAAATCCTGAACGATAAAAAATACATATTCAATGCAGTGAAAAATTTCAGGCAACTGTGTTTTTCAGGACAAGCGCAAGTTGCTCAAAAATCCTGAATAACAAAAAAATACATATTCAGTACAGTGAATTCAGGGCACACTCTGTTTTTCAAGGGTAAACGCAGGTTTCTTAAAACCCTGAATAATAAAAGTACACATTATTCAATACAGTGAAAAATTCCAAGGCAACTCTGTTTTTCAGGGCAATCGCGAGTTGCTCAAAAATCCTGAATAATAAAAAATACATATTCAGTACTGGAATTCAGGGCACACTCTGTTTTTCAAGGGTAAACGCAGGTTTCTTAAAACTCCTGAATAATAAAAGTACACATTATTCAATACAGTGAAAAATTCCAAGGCAACTCTGTTTTTCAGGGCAATCGCGAGTTGCTCAAAAATCCTGAACGATAAAATATATTTCAATACGGTGAAAATTTCCAAGACAACTATGTTTTTCAGAGCAAGCGCAAGTTGCTCAAAAATCTTCAATGATAAAAAATGCATATTCAGTAGAGTGAATTCAGGGCATCCTCTGTTTCTCAGGGCAAGCGCAAATTGCTCAAAACTCCTGAATGTAAAAAACATATTCAATACAGCGAAAATTTTCTGGGCAACTCTGTTTTTTCAGGGCAAGCGCAAGTTGCTCAAAACTCCTGAATGATAAAAAATACACATTATTCAATACAGTGAAAAATTCCAGGGCAACTGTTTTTCAGGGCAAGCGTAAGTTGCTCAAAAATTCTGAATGCAAAAAGTATGTTCCAGACGGTGAAAAATTTCAGGGCAACTATTTTTCAGGGCAAGTGCAAGTTGCTCAAAAATCCTGAATGTAAAAAGTGTATTCAATAGAGTGAAAATTTTCTGGGCAACTCTGTTATTCAAGGCAAGCACAAAGTTGCTCAAAAATCCTAAATGGTAAAAAATATATTCAAAACAGTGAAAAATTTCAGCGGAAAACTGTTTTGAGGGCAAGCGCAAGTTGTTAAAAATCCTGAATGTAAAAAGTATATTCAATACAGTGAAAATTTTCAGGGCAACTCTGATTTTTCAGGGCAAGCGCAAGTTGCTCAAAAATCGTGAACGGTGAAAAAATTTTGAATACAGTGTATATTCACTTGGGGGCGATCCGTTTAATTTGGGCTAGTGTAGTTTGTAATCTGGACCAAAGTCGTTGTTGGTCATAGTGACTTTGATCTGGTCCAAGCCCTCCTTTTCCGTAAAAATCGAACAATCGGATGTCGGTAGTTGAACAGCTTGGTATTACAATTCGCTAACTCTTTGTTTGTTTTCGAGTTTGCGCTGGGTAGAGGTGCAAGGTGTTAAGATGATAGATTTTTTGATTAACNGGAGTTTTAGAAGCGGGCAGCACAGACGTGCAGATTGCTTGGCTCCTTTGAGTGCGCGTCTTTAAGTGCCTTGCTCAAGTGCACAGCAGCGACAACACAGGCAGGTTTAGGGAGTAAGATCATACGATCCGGAACCGTCGCTTTTAAAACATTGCGTTGCGTCATCGAAGTCGCGTACATATTTGCATCA